>WBZU01001834.1_pt1 | contig 15337 bp, 9 predicted proteins | sample 5204311 | NCBI WGS metagenome assembly WBZU01 (sample SAMN12344359, study PRJNA552823) | activated sludge metagenome | biome: Activated sludge suspended growth; feature: Nitrification reactor; material: Wastewater; isolation source: activated sludge from nitrification reactor of wastewater treatment...
ACCGGCATAGTAGGCTACTTCAACAGTGTAGGTCGAATTGGCCAACATGTTTTGTTGTCCACAGCACAATAAAGTCCATGAAAATCTCCAATCAGTTAATGAAGAGTTACGTGTAAAGACCTTTGAATAGGAAGCAGGTCCGGTAATTTTATAGCGATAATTGCTGGCTCCTGCAATGGCTACACAATTAACAGCACTCGAAAAAGTAGGTAAAGCATAATTTGAACAAAATGCAGGTTGAAGCGAAGTAAGCGGTGCCGATGGAGTAGTAATGGTACAAACATTTCCATAAGTACCCCAAATACCTCCTACAAGTGCCCTAACTTCTACATTGTAGGTTGTTGAATATTGTGCAGCAAAGTTCGAAGGCAACCAGGTTAAGCGATAATCAGTACTTGAGTTGTTGCGATATGCTTCATAACTGTATGATAAGGAAGCATTCGTAAATCGGTATTGATAATTGGATGCTCCACTTACCGGAACACAGGTAAATGCAGTCGACATAGCTGGTATCACGGTAGCACAATTACTCAATTGTGTACTTGGGAAAGGTCCAACTGTAACCGGGCAAGCTGCTCCATAAGGTCCCCAAATTCCACCAACAAGTGCTGCTACTGAAATTGAATAGGTTGTCGCAAATTGTACACCGGGAGCCCATTTTAAGCGGAAATCAGTTAAGCTTGAATTTCTTGTATACACACTATTAAATCCAAGCGTACTATTTTCAACCTTATAACGATAATTGGTAGCTCCTGCAACCGGATAAATAAACACCTGATCGTTCATCGTGGCAACTGTACTGTTGCAAGATGCAACAGTTAATGTAGTTGTACCAACAGTATTTTGAGCAAAGCTTGCTGTGATAGTATGATTGGTTGTTACGTTAGTAAACGTGTAAGTAGAAACAGCTCCTTGCGAAATTCCATCCACCAACACATCTTGAATAAAGTATCCGCCATTGGCACTAATGGAATAGGATTGATTTGTTCCACAATTAACTGTTGTACTACCTGCTGGACTTATTGAACCATTAGCACCAGCACTGGCAATTATAGTAGAAGTTAGCTGAACAAAACTAGCAACTATAGTGTGTGCAACGTTTACATTCGTAAAGGTAAAGGATGTAAGCGGTCCTTGTGAAACACCATCTACCAGCACATCCAAAATAGCATAACAAGTATTTGGTGTTATTAAAAAAGTTTGATTAGACCCACCTGTAACATTCACAGCTCCACTCGGTGAAATATTACCATTGGCACCTGCTGTAGCTGTTATTGTAAAATTTACAACTTGCGCAACAAATGTTGCACTGATAGTATGCGGAGCAATTACATTAGTAAATGTATGTGAAGTAACTGCACCAATAGAAACTCCATCAACCAACACATCTAATACATTAAAACCTAAATTGGGAGTAATGGAATAAGTTTGATTTGATCCACAATTAACTGTTGTATTTAATGCTGGACTAATTGAGCCATCAGGACCGGCATTCGCTAGTATAGTATAAGTGAGTTGTACAAAAGTTGCTGTAATGGTATGAGCTGCATTTACATTGGTAAAGGTATAAGATGGTAATGGACCTTGAGAAACTCCGTCCACAATTACATCCAAAATAGCAAAACATGAATTCGGTGTAATTGAAAATGTTTGATTAGATCCACCTGTAACATTGACAGCTCCACTTGGCGAAATACTACCATTTGCTCCGGCAGAAGCTGTTATGGTAAAGTTTACAACTTGCGCAACAAATGTTGCACTGATAGTATGCGGAGCAGTTACATTAGTAAATGTATGTGAGGTAACTGCACCAATCGAAACTCCATCAACAAACACATCCAACACGTTAAAACCAATACTTGGAGTAATGGTGTAAGATTGATTTGAACCACAATTTACATTGTTTATGCCGGAAGGTGAGATGCTACCATTTGAAGCAGCAGTCGCAGTAATTGCATAGGTAATTGGAGAAAAGCTTGCTTGAATTGTATGTGCAGCTGTAACATTTGTAAATGTAAAAGTTCCGCTACTCACTGCTGCAGGATTGTTAACGCCATCAACTAAAACCGTAGCAATTTGAAAACATGGATTTGGGCTAATCGTAAAAGTTTGATTTGCTCCGGAAGCTACCGATACCGCACCGCTTGGTGAAATAGAACCATTCGCATTGGCTCCTGCTGTTATAGTAAAGATTACGGGTGCTGTAATTGCAAAATTGTTATTGGAAATATCAAAGAAAACATTTCCATTTGCTTTTACCATAATTCGAGCAGTCGTACTTTGTGAATTAGGAATTACAACATTCTCGCTTCCATCATTGGGTGTATTGCTTAAAATAGTGGTTGGATAAGTTAATCCACCATCGGTACTCAACAATATATCTACATTACTGCAATTTACAGGTGCAACATTGGTGCCCGCTACACTCCAGGAAATAGTTTGTGTACTTAATGCAGGATAAGATATTCCTGCATTGCTTGGGCTTGAAACCACAAATGGTCCTGCTGTACCATCAAAAGTGATAGTACTTGTAGCGGAAGCTGTACATCCATTTCCTGAATGGTTATCGCGTACAGTTAATCTAAAATTCATTGTCCTTGCAACACTTGGTAATACTTGCCAAGGATCATTTGTATTAGTACTAATGCTTGAAATAGTTGGAAAATACCAAGTAGGACTTAACGTTGAACTAAAGCATCTAAAATTTGGACCACCGGTATTGGTGGCTAAAGGTGATTGAGTGCTTACCTGATTGTCGAATTGTTCCCAATTGTAAGTCATCACATCTCCATCAGCATCGCTAGCAGTGCAAGTCAATGCAAAAGGTGTGCTTTTAGGAATCGTATGATTTCCGGTAGATGAAGAAATCACAGGTGAATTATTCGGTACTGAAACTAAGGTTCTGCATCCTGCATTTGCTGAAGCAAGAAAGTTAGTTATTTCAATTAAGTTAGATGAATGAAAGTTATCGATGCTATGAGCTGCAACGTCTGGAGCGCAAATACCTGCATAACCCATGATGGTTACTCCACTACCTGTTTCCACTGCAAGTGCACGATTGCAATTGTTGTTTTGAGTATGATTTCCACCAAATTGATGCCCCATTTCATGTGCTACATAATCAATGTCAAATGGATCGCCAATAGGAGCACCGCTGCCGGTTACACCTCGTGCTTTTCCGGAAGCACTGCAGGGTGAATTCAATTGTGCAATTCCTCCTCCACCGGTACTAAACACATGCCCTACATCATAGTTGGCACTTCCAATTACGGTTGTTAAATTACTTTGATTTTCATTTAACATAGTGCTGCCGCTGTTATTGGTGTATGGATCGGTTGCGCTATTTGTGTAAATAATTAAACTATTGTTTGCCACAAGATTTAAATGAACTCCAAATTCTTGTTCATAAACACCATTAATTCTATTTACAGATACTACAATTGCAGCTAAAGCTAAAGGTACAGTTCCTCCGTGAAATGCAGTATATTCACCGGTTGCTGCCATGGCTAATCTAAATTCACGGCGTTGGCAATCGCCAAACATCATTTCGGGTGTTGGTGCATTTTCATTTTTAAAAACACCATCTAACTCTAAGGAATTTGTACTAGCATCGCCTACCAAACAATTCATTACTTTACCATTTCGGTCAAAGTCTTTTTTATCATACACCATTACTAAATTGGTAGTTTGATTGTTGTATGGGTCAATAAAAATAGTTCCATTGGCTGATAAAATCATTGCATGCAAACCCTTTTCGGTAATGCTTAATTTTAAGTAAGCAGATGGGTCTGTAATACCTTTTCCCGAATAGGTTTTAAAATCAGGAAACTGAGCAGCTAAACCTGCTTCCATCATTGGCGACTCTTCAATATCAAAATCAGCCCATGTGCCATCGGGCATTGGTAGCTGCAATAAATGCGTGTTTTGAATGGAAGCAGCAGTAAACTCTTTCGGTACGCTTTGCAAATAATTTTTTGCCAAGGTAAGGTCAACCTTCAAGGTTTTATACTTTGTTGCCTTTATTTGAGGAGTAGATTTTACAGCGCTTTCTTCAACTTCTGTAAAAATTTGTTGGGTTTTAGCGGCTAATACATTGTTTAAGAAGAAAAAGCCAAGGACTACTAAATAGATTTTTTTCATATGTTTATTGGATTAATTGATAAGGATATTCAATTGTTTGAAAAATGGTATTTTAAGATATTAAGTACCGTAAAAATAACTTTTAGAAAATTGTATTGAAAGCTAGTAACTCATTTTGTTAAGCAATTTATTAACAAAATAAATAGCCTAACAATAGTATTTCAGGAGGCATTACCTAAAATTTACATTTCAGTAAAGAAAAACTACGCTTCATCTGAAAACTCTTAAAATTTGAAATTTCAATGGTCAATTTTGGCAAAAAAATAATCACAATGAAAAAATTTAGCCTGACTTTTTTACCCCTTTTACTTTCGTGTATTTTGTTTGCCCAAGAGCCAACACAAACCATTCGTGGAAATATTATCGACAATCAATCAAAGGCTCCATTAATTGGAGTTAGTGTTTCCGTTTTAACAAGTGCTGAATTTAAAGGTAGTGCAAGTGATGTAGATGGAAACTTTCGACTCGAAAAAATTCCTGTGGGTCGACAAAGTTTAAAGTTCACTTATGTTGGATATCGCGAACGCATAGTTCAGGTAATGGTTTCGAGTGGAAAGGAAACAGTTATCACCATTGAAATGGAAGAATCAGTAATTCAAGGAAAGGAAGTTGTGATAACCGCTCAACAAGAAAAAACCAAGGCAATTAATGAAATGGCAACAGTTAGTGCACGTTCGTTTACCATTGAGGAAACGAGTCGGTATGCGGGAAGTCGCAACGACCCTGCACGTATGGCTGCAAATTATGCAGGGGTAAGCGGTGCAAACGATTCACGAAATGATATTATCATTCGCGGAAATTCTCCACAAGGTGTATTGTGGAGGTTGAACGGTATCGATATCCCCAACCCAAATCATTTTGGATCATTGGGTTCAACAGGAGGACCGGTAGGAATTTTAAATAACAATGTGCTGGATAATTCCGATTTTATGACAGGCGCTTTTCCTGCTGAATATGGGAATGCTCTTGCCGGAGTTTTTGATTTACGTATGCGTTCAGGGAATAACGAAAAGCATGAACACATGTTTCAACTTGGTTTTACCGGATTTGAAGGTGGTATTGAAGGACCTTTTTCAAAAAAAAGTAAAGCATCTTATCTTGTTAATTATCGCTATTCATCGCTCGCGGTGTTTCAAGCCATGGGCGCTAATTTCGGAACCGGTGCAGCAGTTCCTCAATATCAAGATATCTCTTTTAAATTTGATTTGCCTACTGCAAAGGCCGGTAAATTCAGCATTTTCGGGGTAGGTGGTTTAAGCTACATTGAATTTTTAGACAGTAAAAAAGACAGCACAGCAAAAGATTTTTACAGTACTTCTGGAACCGATACCTACTTTGGTTCGAACATGGGAATGGTTGGATTTCAGCATGTATATTCCTTTTCAACCAACACCTATGGTAAATTTAATTTATCTGCCTCCGGATTTTCAACTAAAATAAAACAAGATTCCTTGAGCACATTTGACAGAACTCCGATAGCGTATTATGGAAATACATCAGCAAATACTAAACTCAGTATTAATTATGTTTTGGTAAAAAAATTCAATGCAAAAAACACCTTAAAGAGTGGAATATATATCGATAAATTAATGTATTCACTTAAGGACAGTGTATTCGATTCGCCCGTGTATCAGCGATTGCGTAACAGCAGTGGCGATGGATTTTTATACCAAGCATACACACAATGGTTGCACAAATTTTCAGACAAGCTAACCGGAAATATGGGCCTGCATTTTCAACAATTGTCCATCAATTCAACCTATGCTATTGAACCTCGATTGGGGGTCAAATGGGAATTCAAAGAAGGTCAATCCATTAATCTTGGAGCAGGCATGCACAGCCAAATGCAAACGATATTTACCTATTTTGATGAAACGTATTTGCCTGCTACTAACCAACGTATACTCACCAACAAACAATTGGATTTATCGCGCAGCAACCAGTTTGTAGTGGGATACGACAATGCATTTACTAAAAGCATGCGCATAAAAGCAGAAGCTTATTACCAGTATTTGTACGATATTCCGGTTACCCAAAATTCAAGTTATTATTCAGTGGTGAACGCAGGTGCCGACTTCAATAATCCATCCATTGATAGTTTGGTAAATAAAGGTACCGGTACAAATGTAGGAGTGGAATTAACCCTTGAAAAATTCTTTAGTAAAGGATATTATTATTTGCTTACCGCATCCTTGTTTGATAGTAAGTACAAAGGAAGCGATGGAATTGAAAGGAACACAGCTTTTAATGGAAATTATACCGTAAATGCACTTGCAGGAAAGGAATTTACTATTTCAAAAAAATCGGTTATTTGCATCGATGGTAAGGTAACGTATGCAGGTGGAAAGCGTGAAGTACCTATCGACTTAGATGCTTCCAATGCTCAAGGAAGCGCTGTATATATTGAAAACAAAGCATACGACAGTAAATTGAAAGATTATTTTAGAACAGACATTAAGCTCTCCTATAAACTGAATGGGCGCAGAATTACACAAGAATTTTCGGTAGATGTACAAAATATTACTAATTCAAAAAATATATTTCAGCGCACTTACGATGCTCAAAATAAAGAGTTGCGAACTGAGTACCAAATGGGTTTATTTGTAATTCCACAATACCGAATATTGTTTTAATAAGCAATACATGCAACATATTGAAAAGCCAAAAGATAAATGGGCTAGAATAATTTTTATTCCATTAATGGGATTGTTGGTAACATTGTTATTCGACAAAAGAGAATATGCAACCAACGATGGAATTGTTGTAATAAATATAGTGGTTTCCATTTTTTCTACGTTTATACTTTGGCAAGGCAACCGGTACATTGTTATTTTATTACGAACGAAGTTTGCCGATTATAGCGATGTGTTGCAACGAATTGTTTGGCAATTAATAGCAAGTACAATTTTTTCATTGTGTGCGAGTAACCTCATTTATTTTACTTTAATGTACATGTTCCCACAGTTTCCACTGTGTAATGAGGACCGTGTGTTTATGTCGCAACTAAGCTTAATTCTTACCTTTTTAGTAATTGCAATTTATGAAGGAACTTATTACTTTGGAAAATGGAAGGAAGCATTGGTACACGGCGAAGAATTGAAACGACAACAAATAAGCGCCCAGTTTGAATCATTAAAAAGCCAGGTAAACCCACATTTTTTATTCAATAGTTTAAATACCCTTACTGCACTCATCGAAGAAAATCCCGACCTAGCAGTTCGTTTTGTAGCGCAGCTTTCGCAAGTTTATCGTTATGTGCTGCAAAGCAAAGACAAAGAGACAGTAGAATTGAAAACGGAACTGGAATTTACCGAATCCTATATTTTTTTATTGCGCTATCGTTTCGAAAATAATCTAAAAGTAAACATACAACTTGAGGAAAAATATTTGAGAAAATCGATAGCTCCACTTGCACTGCAAATGCTTATTGAAAATGCCATAAAACACAATGTGGTATCAGCCGATAAACCGCTCCTTATTGACATCTACATCGAAAATGAACAATTTGTTGTTGTGAAAAATACTTTGCAACGAAAAAATAATTTTGAGCAAAACAATGGATTGGGACTGCCCAACATACTGAAACGATATTCCTATCTTTCACAAATTGAACCACGAATTGAACAAACCGAAACCTATTTTAAAGTGCTATTACCTTTATTGTAAATGAACATAGTTATTGTTGAAGATGAAGTTGCTGCTGCTCGAAGACTGCAAAAATTAATTAGCGAATTAGTTCCGAAAGCCAAACTAATAGCCCACTTCGAAAGTGTTGAAGATACCGTTAATTGGTGCCTTCAAAACCCTCATCCGGATTTGTTTTTTATGGATATTCAATTGGCGGATGGATTAAGTTTCGAAATTTTTGAGCACGTTTCAATTAATGCCCCGGTAATTTTTACTACTGCTTTTGATGAATATGCGATAAAGGCTTTCACCGTAAATAGCATTGATTATTTGCTGAAACCCATTGAGCGAAACTTGCTTGAGCGTGCATTACATAAATATGAAGTTGCTGCTACGAATGAAAATGAAAAATTAAAAACTATTGTAGCCGAAATTCTCTCCACTCGAAAAAATTTCAGAGACCGCTTTTTGGTGCGAAAAGGAGAAGCCTATTATCCACTTATGCTCAATGAAATCGCTTATTTTTATGCCGAAGAAAAGGTGGTTTTTGCCAAAACAAAACAAAATCAACGTGCGCTAATCGACTTCACAATGGATTCGTTGGAAAAGTGTTTGAACCCTTCTTTGTTCTTTCGAGCCAATCGAAGCTTTTTAATTTCTATAGATGCAATAAGTAAAGTTACACCCGGCTTTAATGGCAAGCTAAACGCAAGCGTACAACCCGGTCAGGAGCACGAAATAATAATTTCTCGAGAAAGAGCTGCCGATTTTAAAAATTGGTTGGGGAAATAGTAGGCAAACCGCAGTTATTGATAAGCAGGACAAATTTCACGTGGCTTATCAATACCTTCTTTCGATTTACACAACTTAAAATGCAGCATTACTTCATGCGTATTATTGCTGGCAATTTTAATTTTAGAAGTATTGTAATCGTAAGCATAACTCAAGTATATAAATTTCCCCATTTTAATTCTAAACATGGCCGAAACCCCATCAATCAAACGATAAGATACTCCTAAGTCAAACTTATCGTAGTAGTCGTATAAAAAATTAAAATCAACACCGGGTGCACTATAAGGGCTGTATTTTAGCATAATTGAGGGGATCAACGAAAACGATTTGTCTTGCGACAACCATCGATATCCGGCATTTAAATAAAAGTGACGCGTAAGTTTGCTGTTAATACCGTATACTTTTGTGAGTGAATTTCCAACTACATTCTTAATAGATAAACCGGCATAAGCATTATCGTTATGAATCCATATTCCGGGATTTATGTCTGGAAAAATAAATTTGGTTTTTGAAGCTGTAATGGCATTGTCGCTTTGCGAAGCAGTTATTACCGCATTTTTATCATAATTATACATTACTGTTCCCGCAAAGAGACCAATTGACAAATAGGTTTCTTTCACCATCGTTCTATGGTAGGCATAATTTAAATAAAAGCCGGTGTAACGTGTTGGTCCTGTTTGATCATTTTCGAGATATAAACCGGTGCTTGAATAGCCTTTACGAAAATTTCTATTTCTTGGACGAATGGGGGCTTGAATACTTAAAAACTCGGAAACAGGATTGCCTTCAAATCCAACCCATTGATTACGATAACCAATTTTTGCGGCCATGCATTTTGGATCACCGGGTGCCGCAGGATTAATTCCAAAATGATTAAACGTATACATGGTATATTGTGCCAACTGTTGCGCTTTTGTATGATAAGATACTCCAATACAAAAGATAAGAATAAAAAGAAAGCCAAACAGTCTTTGCATATTATTTAATTATGGTAATTGAACCGGCATATTTTTTAGGTTTTCCTTCAGCATCATTTTTCTTAATGTCAATTACATAATAATAAGTAGCTGCAGGAAGCGACAACCCATTATAGGTACCATTCCACTCGGTTCCCTCTTCGTATCCATTTTGATGAAAAATTCTTTGTCCCCATCGTGTATAAATCCATAACTCACATTCATCAAATGTTGACAAACCGTTTATTTCCCACAAATCATTATCTCCATCTCCATTGGGTGTAAAGGTATTAGGTATCGAAATTTCAGGGATAACGGTAATAATAACTTCGTCGGTACATTCAGTGCAAGTGGAGGCGTTAAAAACCCGAATGGTATATTTATGAATTCCGGCCGGAGGTGTAGCAGTAGGATTAGGAACACTGGTGTCAGATAAATATTTCGGTGGATCCCATGAAACTACTCCATCTCCAACTCCATTGATATAAGCACTTTCGCCTTCAAATATGGTGGCATCATCACCGGCATTGCAACTGCCTCCTGAAAAAACCTGATTTTTTACAGTTAAGCCATCGGCCTTAAATGTACAACCGGCACCATCGGTAATTGTCATAGAGTAAGTTCCAATAGCTACTGAAGTAAAATTACCGGTTGAATTTGTTGTCCCATTTGATAAAGCATAGGTAAAAGGACCGGTACCGGTAGTATTTGCAACAATAATTTTTCCATCTATTCCATTACAAGTACTGGGTGAAAAAGTATTAATTGAAGGCGATGTAATATGACCAATCGAAGCAATGGTCACAAACAAACTATCGCTACAATTTGCAGCATCGGTTACCCGCAAAAGATACTTTCCTGCACCTAAAAACTGAAAATTCCCGGAAGTGTTGGTTTGTCCGTTTAAACTCAATTGGTAGGGACCGGTGCCACCAAGTGTTGTAATATCAACCAATAAACTTCCATCGTTGTTATTACAAGTGGCATTGGTTTTTGTAATTACCGGATTGCCTAATATAGGCCCGCAACTAGCTAGAGCATTCGGTTGTAACACCAATAATTGCCCTAAAACAAAAAGAATTAGGAGTATAAAAAACTCTTTACTGAATTTTAGATTCATTTTCGTTAACAAACTTACCATTCAATTGCTAAAGATAACTTATTTTTTAACGAAAATGGTAGAACTTTTAAACGCACTATTGTTAATTTGGATGGTATAAATTCCTTTTCTGAAATTTCGTAGATCAATTTCTTGGTCTGTTTTTAATTTTCTTTTTAGAATACTGCGTCCATTTTCATTTTTGATTTCAATATACATATTCGAATTAATATCGTTTACATGAATGCGTAATTTGTTTTTAACTTGTGTTGAATCTATTTCAACAGGAGCAACTGTTTTTTTGTTTCCTTCAGCAGCTTGGTTTGCAAATAGCCAACGATATGCTTCTGCAAATTCGCGCTTCCAAAACCATTCACTGTGGGTGCCATCATTTTTTATTTCGCATTGTAAATTGGATTTGCTAAATCCGTTTTTTAATAAGGAATCGCGCATGTTGTAAGTTTCCTGCACTTGACTTGAACTTTCAAGAACACCACTTAATAAATAAACTTTTGAATTTCGAGTATGCCTAGTTTTGCGAGGCAAACTATATATAGAATCGGCAATCCATAGCACGGGTGATAAAACTCCGAATTTTGAAAAAACACTGTCATTTTTTATCGCTGCATATAAGGTTGCCAAGGCTCCTAAACTGCTACCCATCATTGCTGTATGCGATCTGTCGGCTTGTGTTCTATAAAGTAAGTCAATAGTTGGTTTTAAGCGCTTTGTTATGAATGTTAAATACTCGTCGGTTTTTCCACCACCAAGTTCTCTATTTAGCCAAGGTAGGTATTCATCATAGCGTTCGTTTTCATCATTGTCAATTCCAACTACAATTACTCCATTGTCACCTTTTTCAAATAATTCATTCAATGTTTCATCCACTTCCCATTCCCCATTTTTAGAAGTGCTGTCGCAAAATAAATTTTGTCCATCGTGCATATAAATTACCGGATACCTTTTATTAGGCTGCTGGTAATAATCCGGTGGTAAGTACAACCAAATTCTTCGTGTCTTAATTTGCTCATTCATTGGAAAGTTATCGCTAAAAACAAAATAAGATTTAACTTTTTTTGATGAAGCAATACAGGTGGTTGAATTCCATCTTTCTATTTTGAAATCGATGGTTGTATCATGCAAAGCAACTATTTTTCGGTTGTTGAAATCAGCTCCATTTGCCGCCATTTCAGAACAGTCCCAGCTCCCTAAAGTAAATTTAAATTCATAAGGTTTATCACGTAAGGGCAATTGTATTGAATAGTTTCCATACGCTATTTTTTCTAATCGATAGCTTGAATCGTTTGCCACCCAATTATTAAAATTACCTGAAATAAACAGGTTAGTATTCACAGGAGTATTTTCAGGTAATGAAACAACGCGAATGTTAATTTGCGCAAATGCAGCGTTCAAAAAAGCCAACATTAAATGAATACCGGTTAGCTTTAATTTGATGACTAAATTCAATTTTTTGAGTTCAATAGTTAGCTTATTCACAACGAAAATTACAAGGTGTAGTTAAAGCACATAGTAACAAATGGTGTAAAACTAAAAGGGCAAAACTTGCTGGGGTGGTTTAGTATTGAAGTGGAATTATTTAGTGAGTTTGTAATTTCAACCAACGAAAAACTAATTAGTTTTTCGCCTGCGCTAAAAAATTGGTAACTCAATTGTGATTTAGTTAAGAAACTGTATGCATCCTTACTTGTAACTTGATTAAGCGATACTAACTCGGCAGGAGCGCTTGTAACATCATAACATTGTGTAGTATCCGAATTCATAAAGAAAATCAACGAGCTCACTGACAATACCAAAAGCAATCCTAAAATTACTAACTGAACTTTATTTTTTGTTGACATAATACTTCCAATGCAAATTGATTAAACTTATTTTTTAAGTAAAGATTTTTTTTCCTCTGCCACTAGTTCCAATTGTTTGTACCATCCTTTACCATATTTCCGAATCAAAGGCTCTTTTAAAAATTTATACACAGGTACATCTAATTTTTCACCACATGAGCAAGCGGGTTTACATACCTCCCATTCCTGGTAATTAACCGCATCAAATTCTTTGTACTTGGTTATTCGTACAGGATATAAATGACAAGACACAGGTTTTTTAAATTTTATTTTACCATCATAGTAGGCCTTTTCAATAGCACATTTAGCAATGCTGTCTTCAAATATTACAAAAGCACAATGCTTAACTCCATCTACCAAAGGTGTTACTAAATCACCGTCGCTATCAATTAAGGCTACTCCTGATTTTTTAATTTCCTTAATTCCTTCTTTGTTCATGTAAGGAATTACTTCTGGTAAAATTGACTTTAGGATCGCTTCTTCTTCAGGCTCTAAGGGAGCGCCTGAATCTCCGGCAACACAGCATTCACCTTTACAGGCAACTAAATCGCATACAAATTTGCGTTCCAATAAATCATCTGATACAAGCGTTTTATCAATAGCTATCATTCTCAGTTCGATATCTATTAATATTTGATTAGCCTTTTAACAACTTTGTTGTTTTCAGATTGTAATTCCACAAAGTACACACCTCTGCTCAAATCCGAAACCTGTAAATCAATTTGAACTTGTTTGCTTTCTTTTGTAATGATCTTGGTACTTAGAATTCTACCGGTATAGTCTACTAATCGGATTATAATTGTTCCACTATAATTGGAAGTAAGCTCCAAGGTGCTAGTAGCTGTAGTTGGATTGGGAAATAAATTAACAGCACTATCGATAAGTTCATCCGCAAGCACGCCGGTAGGCCCGATGGTGAAATTGGCATTACTCATATCAAAAAATATATTTCCCACAGATTGAACTTTTACACGTGCCTGCGAAAAAGTACCGCTTCCAAGCGATGGAACCACAATGGTTTCACTTCCATCATTGGGAGTGCTTGCAAGCAGTACATGTGGAAAAGTAAAACCTCCATCAACCGATAACAACAAAGCTACATTGCTACAATTAATCGGAGCTAAATCTGTAGAACTTACATCCCAAGTTACTTGTGTAGTACTTCCATAATTCCATAATTCTGTTCCGGTATTGGGAGAATTCACTTTAAAAGGATTGGTAGTGTTTATTACAGTTATTGCAGCCGGAGTAAAGCTATTTGAAACTCCTCCTCCACCAATCCGGTTATCACGAGCCGTAAATTTAAAATGCAACACTCGGGCGTAAGTTGGCAATAGTTCTCCTAGTACACTTGTATTGTTGATGATACTAGTTAGTTTAGGAAAAGTTCTGGTTGAGTCGGTACTTGGTGTAAAATCTCTAAAAATAGCAGCATTAAAGGTAGGATTGTTAGGAGCTCCAAATGGCCCGGAGTCATATTCTTCCCAAATGTAAGTTAATGGGTCTCCATCAGGATCAGATGCAGAGCCGGTTAACATGAAAGGTGTTTTAAATGGTATGGTATAATCGGTAACAGGATTAATTACAGGTGCACTATTACCGGTATTGGTTGTAGCAGCACAAGAATTGCCAAAAGCAAAAATGGTGTAATTAAAAATTTCCTCGTAAGAGCCAACATGAAAAAGCGCATCACTGTGCGGCTGAATATCGTGCGAAAAACAAATACCTGCATAACCCATAATGGTTGTTCCACTTCCGGGTTCAAAATTATGCCCCATGGATGCATTACCTGAACACGAACCTTGTGAATTGCTGTTGAAACTATGGTTTCCGCTAAATTGGTGTCCCATTTCATGAGCTACATAATCCACATCAAATGCATCTCCAACCGGATTAGGCAAACCTGTAACTCCGTTAGCCTTTTGCGAATTGTCACAAATAACTCCTAATCCTGCAATACCGCCACCACCAGTGCTAAATACATGTCCAAAATCGTAATTGGCTGATCCAATACGAGCAGTAATAGTTGTTTGATTTTGAGCAAGCATCGCTCCTCCATTATTGTTTGAATAAGGATCAGATGAAGAATTTAAAAAAATTAAAGTATCGGTATTCGCAATTAAAATCATTCTTACGGCTACTTCATTTTCATATATACCATTCACACGGTTTACCGATGTTACTATTCCTGAAAGTGCACCTGGTACTGTTCCTCCTTTGGTTGCAGCATATTCGCCGGTACAAGCCATCGCTAGCCTGTAAGTACGTAATTCATCTCCTGTATCGTGGAGTTTTAATGGTTTTGCGGCTTTGTTTTTTGCTATTTCCAAGGCTATACTTTCTTCACGTTGTTTGTCTCCTTCAAATTCACAATGCCTATCAAAAGCTTGAGGCATATCCGATTTATTGTAACATATGTAATTTTCAAGCTCAGTGTTATTCACCGGGTCAATAAACACCCACCCTTCAGGCGTTGCAATCATCGCATGAAATCCAAGATAGCCTATATCAATTCGTGCCCATGAATTAATATCATCAATACCTTGAGCTACATAGGTTTTTAATAATGGATATTTAGCTTGTAACAGCGGATGCATCACTTCTGTTTCTAACACCGAAAAGCGTTTAAAACTTCCGTCAGGAAAAGGAAGTGCTAATTCTAATCCTTGAATTCTACTTCCGATTATTTCTTTTGGAGCTGTCGCAAGAACATTTCGCATGTCATTAATAGTTAAATGAAGTGCTTGGAACTTTAGCGGAAATACAGTCCTTTCATTTGATAAATTAAATTCTGAAAGAGAAGCATTCGTCCACATTTCACTGCTAGTAGTAGCAATAGAAAGAGTAACATTAAGTAGGATGCA
>WBZU01001835.1_pt1 | contig 15337 bp, 12 predicted proteins | sample 5204311 | NCBI WGS metagenome assembly WBZU01 (sample SAMN12344359, study PRJNA552823) | activated sludge metagenome | biome: Activated sludge suspended growth; feature: Nitrification reactor; material: Wastewater; isolation source: activated sludge from nitrification reactor of wastewater...
ACCTGGTTTGACGCCCAGGCGTGTGAGTGCGGCCGCCAGCCGGTCGGCGCGATCGGCAACCTCGGCGAAGGTGGACTCGCTGTATCCGTCACCGGTGAAGGTGATGACCTTGCTGTTGGCGTGCTGCACGCGACCATGCTCGAACAGTGGCCGGATCGTCAGCTGGTAGTCGTCCTGCATCGTGCTGATCGGCATGGCGCCCCCTTGTGGCTCTGCGTGGGACCACGGCTGACCGTGATCACGTTGCGCGGCCCACAGTACCGACGGAACAATGTCGCCTGTGAATGCCACGCCCCGCCAGACCATCGTGACCCTTGACCTCGAAGGCGTGCTGGTCCCCGAGATCTGGATCGCCGTGGCCGAACGAACCGGGATCGAAGCACTGCGGCGCACCACGCGCGACGAGCCCGACTACGACGCGCTGATGCGTTTCCGGCTGGACCTCCTCGACCGCCACGGCCTGACCATGCCGCTGATCGCCGACGTCATCGCCGGCCTGGCCCCCTTGGACGGGGCCCGTGAGTTCCTCGATCGGCTGCGCTCGATCACCCAGGTGATCATCCTCAGCGACACCTTCGAGCAGTTCGCCGCGCCGCTGATGCGCCAGCTGGGCATGCCCACCATCCTGTGCCACCAGCTGGTCATCACCGGCCAGCGGATCACCGGGTACTCCCTGCGGATGGCCGACCAGAAACGCCACGCGGTCACCGCCCTGCGCGGCCTGAACTACCGGGTCGTCGCTGCCGGGGACTCCTACAACGACGCCGCCATGCTGGGCGCGGCCGACGCCGGGTTCTGGTTCCACGCACCGGACGGCATCGCCGCCCAGTTCCCCCAGTTCCCGCGAACCGACACCTACACCGACCTACTGGAGCGGATCACCGCCGCGCTCACGGCGCCGTCGTGAGCTCGGTGAGCCGGTCGACGATGTCGAAGTGGTGCGTGCCGGCGAACTCGCGCAGGTCGACCTGGCACCCGCCGGCCGCCAGGAGGGCGCCGTAGTCACGGCTCATCTCGGCGAAGCGGGGCGTGTCCCGATCACCCCACCACAGCTCCACCGGGATGGACGTAACCCGTACGCCTGCGACCAGCGGGCTCAGGGCCGCGGCGCGTTCGGCATCCAGACGGAGGGCGTCGTTCATCGACGTGCCTGGCAGCTCACGCAGGTCGAACACACCGCTGACGAGGACGCAGCGGCGGACATCAGCAGCCGAGGGGTGGGCCAGCGTCGTCATCGCCACCAGCTGGGCGCCCGCCGAGTGGCCGGCCACGACGAGCGGGCCACCGACCGCCGAGCCCACCGCCACCAACGCTTCGCTCACGTCGGCCAGCATTCGCTCCACGGTTCCCACCGGGGCGACGGTGTACTCGACGGCGGCGTAGCCCCACCCGCTCGACACCACCGGCGGGGCCAGGAACAGCGAGTCGGCGGCGGACAGCGCCTGCCAGTACCCGCCATGGACGAAGACCAGCGTCGGGTGGCCCGACCTGGGCCGGATCACCACGGTTCCGCCCTCCAGGGTGAGCACCCGACCCCCGAGGTCGGCGGCCGCCCGGGCGCTGCGGGCTACGTAGTCGTCGATGAACGGTTGGGCGGATCCGCCCACCATCGAGCTGGGCGAATAGGCCTGTTCGAGGCGCCGATCCACGCTCGGCACGCTACGGCCGTTCGACCCGGCCCGCCGCGGTCCGACCTCACTTTCGAATTCGCCAGCCGATGTCGTAGCGTTGTCCGCGTGTCTACGACCCGCCATTCCGTGAAGCTCCTCGCGCTCGTTTCCGCCGCCGTGCTGTCCGTCGGGGCCGCCGCCTGTAGTGACGACCCGAGCGATGCCGTCAACAACGACCCAGCGGCCGCCAACGCCACTACCACCTCCACCACCGAGGCCCCGGTGGTCATGCCGAAGGCCGACATCGTCGGGACGGCGCTGGAGAACGGCGTGTTCACCCAACTGGCCGGGCTCGTGGTCGATGCCGGCCTGGTGGACACGCTGCGCGGCGAGGGCCCGTTCACCGTCTTCGCCCCCACCGACGACGCCTTCCCGGCGGCCCTGACGCCGGTGCTCGACGTGCTTCACCAGCCCGAGAACCTCAAGCTGCTGCAAGCCGTGCTGACCTACCACGTCGTGCCCGGCCGGCTGGCGCCGGCGGACATCAAAGACGGCGAGCTGGTCACCGTGCAGGGCGAGAAGCTCACCGTCACCCACAACGGTGACAAGCTGGTCATCAACGGCAACGAGGTCGCCGCCGGTCCGGTGGACGCCACCAACGGCAACGTCTACGTGATGGGCGCCGTGCTGGTCCCGCCGTCGATGATGTCGACGGTGCAGGACATCCTGGCCAAGGCCGCCACCGCTGGCACCGCCGCCGCGGGTACCGCCGCCGATACCACCAAGACCACCGGCTGACGTTTCCCGTACTGTCGCGCCGATGAGCGCGGCACCCTCCACCGACGCCGCCCTCGCCAGGGCGGACCTGGCCGCACGGCTCATCGACTCGGGCGCGCTGGCGGTGCCGCCGTCGCTGCCCGTCGCCGATCACGTCGAGGAACTGCTCGGCGCCATCCGTGACCACCAGGTCGTGGTGGTGGCCGGCGAGACCGGCTCCGGCAAGAGCACGCAGCTTCCCAAGCTGTGCCTGCAGCTTGGCCTGGGGGTTGATGGGCTGATCGGCCACACCCAACCGCGCCGGGTGGCGGCGCGCGCCATCGCCGAACGGCTGGCCGAGGAGACCGGCACCGAACTGGGTGACGCCATCGGCTACGCCGTGCGCTTCACCGACCGGGTCGGGCCGCGGGCACTGGTCAAGGTGATGACCGACGGAATCCTGCTGGCCGAGATCCAACGAGACCGGCTCCTGCGGCGGTACCAGGTCCTGATCATCGACGAGGCCCACGAGCGCTCGCTGAACGTGGACTTCCTGCTCGGCTACCTCACCCGCCTGCTGGTCCAGCGGCCGGACCTCAAGCTCATCGTCACCTCGGCCACCATCGACACCGAGCGCTTCGCCAGGCACTTCGGCGGCGCACCGGTGGTGCAGGTCAGCGGGCGTGCCCACCCGGTGGAGATCCGCTACCGGCCCTTCGGCGAGGAACCCGACGACGACCGCGACCAGGTCACGGCGATCTGCGACGCCGTCGACGAGTTGCGCCGCGAGGGGCCGGGCGACGTGCTGGTGTTCCTCTCCGGCGAGCGTGAGATCCACGACACCGCCGACGCCCTGCGCCGCCTGCAGCGCCCCGGCACCGAGGTACTGGCGCTGTACGCCCGGCTGTCGGCGGCCGAGCAGCACCGGATCTTCCAGCCGCACCGCGCTCGCCGAGTGGTGCTGGCCACCAACGTGGCCGAGACGTCGATCACGGTGCCCGGCGTGCGCTACGTGGTCGACGCCGGTTCGGCGCGCATCTCCCGCTACAGCCTGCGCCTCAAGGTCCAGCGCCTGCCGATCGAACCGGTGTCGCAGGCCTCGGCCAACCAGCGCGCCGGCCGCTGCGGGCGGCTCGGCCCGGGCATCTGCATCCGCCTGTACACCGAGGCCGACTTCGCCAGCCGCCCGGCGTTCACCGAACCGGAGATCCTGCGCACCAACCTGGCCTCGGTCATCCTGCAGATGACCGCCTTGCGCCTCGGCGACGTCGCCGACTTCCCGTTCATCGAGGCCCCCGACCGCCGAGCGGTGCGCGCCGGGTACGCCCTGCTGGAGGAGCTCGGCGCCCTGCACCCCGACGAGCCCGGTCGCCAGCGGCGACTCACCCGCATCGGTCGGCACCTGGCGCGCCTGCCCGTCGACCCACGCCTCGGGCGGATGGTGCTGGAGTCCGGGCACCATGGCTCGGTCCGTGAGGTGCTGGTGATCGCCGCTGCGCTGTCGATTCCCGACCCGCGCGAGCGCCCGGCGGACAGGCGTCAGGCTGCCGACGAGATGCACCGCCGGTTCGCCACCGACGGCAGCGATCTGCTGGCCCTCGTCCGCCTGTGGGACCACCTGCGCGCCAGTCAGCGCGAGCTGAGCACCAACCAGTTCCGCAAGCTGTGCCGGACCGAGTTCCTGAACTACCTGCGCGTCAGGGAGTGGCAGGACCTGTACAGCCAGCTGCGCCACGCCGCCGCCGATCTCGGCGTTCGTCACGGCGCCACCGACGCCCATCCCGACCGGGTGCACCAGGCGGTCATGGCCGGGTTGCTCTCGCACCTGGGCATCCGCGACGGTGACTCACGGGAGTATCGCGGCGCCCACGGGTCGCGCTTCGCCATCGCCCCCGGGTCGGCCGTCGGCAGGGCCACGCCGCGCTGGGTGATGGCCGGCGAGTTGGTGGAGACCAGCCGGCTGTGGGCCCGGATGGTGGCCCCGATCCGCCCGGAGTGGGCCGAGGCAGTGGCCCCGGACCTGGTGAAACGGTCGTACGGCGAACCCCGCTGGGAACGCCAGCGAGGCGCGGCAGTGGTGACCGAGCGGGTGTCGTTGTTCGGACTGCCCATCGTCGTTGGGCGGGCCATCGGCCTCGACCGCATCGACCCGCCGCTGGCCAGGCAGATGTTCATCCGCCACGCCTTCGTCGAGGGCGACACCGACGAGGCGTGGTCGAGGCGTCAGACCTTCCTGGCTCGCAACGCCGAGCTGATCGCCTCCATCGAGCACGGCCGGCAGCGCCATCGCCAGGCCGTCGCCGTGGACGATCAGGCGGTCATCTCGTTCTACGACCAGCGGATCCCGCCCGACGTGGTGAGCACCCGGCACTTCGACACGTGGTGGAAGCGGGCCAGGGCCGCAACACCGGACCTGCTGGTGATGACCGCCGAGTCGTTGGGCGGGGTTCGCCTCCCGGCGGCCGACGAGTTCCCGACGCGCTGGACCGCCGGGGACCTCGCCCTGGCCGTCACGTACCGCTTCGACCCCGGTGCGGCCGACGACGGGGCCACCGTGCACGTACCCGTGGAGGTCCTCGCCCAACTCGACCCCGCGCCGCTGACGTGGTCGGTGCCCGGGTTCCGTGACCAGCTGGTCGACGCCGCCGTGCGCGGGCTGCCCAAGGACGCCAGGCGAGAGCTGAGCCCGCTGGCCGAGACGGCGGCCGCGGTGTCGGCGCACCTGCGTGGCCAGGCGCCCACCACCGGCCTGGCCGACGCCATCAGCGAGGCGGTGCTGGCCACCAGGGGCGTGCGCGTCGAACCGTGGGAGGTGTCGCTCGACGGCGCCGCCGGGCATCTGCGCCTCGGCTTCGCCGTCGAGGACGGGCAGGGGCGCCTGCTGGCCTGGGGCAAGGATCTCGGCGAGTTGCAGGGGCGCCTCGCGGGGGTGGCCCGGCGCGCCGTTGCCGCGGCCACTGCGGTGGACGAACGCCGCGGGATGACGACCTGGGCCGTGGGCGCGCTGGAGCGCGAGGTCACGACCACGAACGCCGGGCGGGCCGTACGCGGCTACCCGGCGTTGGTGGACGACGGCGACAGCGTGTCGCTGCGGGTGTTCAGCACGGCCGCCGTGCAGGCCAGGGTGATGCACGGCGGCGTCCGCCGGCTGGTGCTGCTGGCGCTCGCCTTGAACCGACCGGCCATCGAGCGCCGGCTGTCCAACCGCCAGCGGCTCGACGTCGTCGGCGCCGGTCTCGACCTCGGCGCGGTGATCGAGGACTGTGCCGTCGCCGCGATCGATCGGGTGCTCGCCGGCCATGGGCTCCCGTGGGACGAACGCAGCTTCGCAGCCCTCGTCGCCGCATCGAAGGACGAGGTGCCCGACGCCGTCAACGCTGCGGTCGCGTCCGTCGCCGGTCTGGCCGCACGGCACGGTCGGATCACCCGCCGCCTCGACGAACTCGTCGCCCCCGCCCTGCAGCCGGCGGTGGCGGACGTGCGCGCCCAGCTGCGGCGGCTGATCCGTCCGGGGTTCGTCGCCGCCGCCGGGCTGCGCCGCCTGGCAGATGTCGACCGGTACCTCCAGGCCATCGAGCATCGCCTCGGCCGGATCGGCGAGCACGCCGCCCGCGATCGTCAGCAGATGGCCGACCTGCAGGCCATCGAGCGTCGCTACACCGCCGTGCTGGCCACACTCGGGCGCGGGCCGGTCCCGGCCGAGGTGATCGACCTCGGCTGGCAGTTGGAGGAGCTGCGCGTCGCCACCTTCGCCCAGCAGGTGGGCGCGACCAAGGGCGTCAGCGTCACCAGGGTGGTGCGCGCTCTCGCCCAGCTGGAGGCCCCGGGTCGGCGGACGTAGCCTGGCCGCATGGCCGAGTTCGACTTCACGGAACTGTTTCCCCTGGATCACGACGACACCCCGTACCGACGCGTGTCCACCGACGGCGTGTCAGTGGTGGACACCCCACTCGGCACGATGCTGCGGGTCGCGCCCTCGGCGCTGACGCTGATCACCCAGGAGGCGATGCGTGACATCGCCCACTTCCTGCGTCCCGGCCACCTGGCCCAGCTGGCTGCGATCCTCGATGATCCCGAGGCCAGCGCCAACGACCGCTTCGTCGCCCTCGACCTGCTGAAGAACGCCTCGATCGCCGCCGGCGGCGTGCTGCCGATGTGCCAGGACACCGGCACGGCGATCGTCAAGGGCAAGAAGGGCCAGATGGTGTTCACCGGTGGGGGCGACGAGGAAGCCATCGCCCGCGGCGTGTTCAACACCTACCAGACCAGCAACCTGCGCTACAGCCAGATGGCCCCGCTGACCATGTACGAGGAGGTCAACACCGGCAACAACCTGCCGGCTGAGATCAAGATCGCCGCGGTGGACGGTGACGTCTACAAGTTCCTGTTCATGGCCAAGGGTGGCGGCAGCGCCAACAAGAGCTACCTGTTCCAGGAGACCAAGGCCCTGCTCAACGACAAGACGCTGCTGCCGTGGTTGTTCGAGAAGATGAAGACCCTGGGCACGGCCGCCTGCCCGCCGTACCACCTGGCCGTCGTGATCGGCGGGACGTCGGCGGAGTTGGCGGTGGAGACCGCCAAGCTGGCCAGCGCCCGGTACCTGGACACCCTGCCGACCCATGGCAGCCGGTCCGGTCACGCCTTCCGTGACGTCGAGCTGGAGGCCAAGGTGCTGACGTTGTCCCAGCAGACCGGGATCGGCGCCCAGTTCGGCGGCAAGTACTTCTGCCACGACGTGCGGGTCATCCGCCTGCCCCGCCACGGCGCGTCGTGCCCGGTGGCGATGGCAGTGTCGTGCAGCGCTGACCGCCAGATGCTCGGCAAGATCACCCGCGACGGCATCTTTCTCGAGCAACTGGAGACCGACCCGGCCGCCTACCTGCCAGAGGTCCACGCCGACGAACTCGGCGACGAGAGCGTGCACATCGACCTCAACCGCCCGATGGCCGACATCCGTGCCGAGCTCAGCAAGTACCCGGTGAAGACTCGGGTGATGTTGAGCGGGCCGATGGTGGTGGCCCGTGACATCGCCCACGCCAAGATCAAGGAGCGCCTGGACAGCGGCGAACCGATGCCCAGCTACCTGGCCGACCATTGCGTGTACTACGCCGGGCCGGCCAAGACCCCAGCGGGGATGGCCAGCGGTTCCTTCGGGCCCACCACTGCCGGGCGGATGGACAGCTACGTCGACCAGTTCCAGGCGGCCGGCGGCAGTTTCGTCATGCTCGCCAAGGGCAACCGCTCCCGGGCGGTGACCGATGCCTGCGCCCGCCACGGTGGGTTCTACCTCGGCTCGATCGGCGGTCCGGCGGCCCGCCTGGCCCAGGACTGCATCACCAAGGTCGAGGTCCTGGAGATGCCCGAACTGGGCATGGAGGCCGTTTGGAAGATCGAGGTCGAGAACTTCCCGGCGTTCATCGTTGTCGACGACAAGGGCAACGACTTCTTCGACCAAGTCAACCAAGCCAACGTCCCCGTCTCGCTTTCATGAGGATGATTGCCCAACACGCCGCAATCATCCTCATGAAAGCCGGGCGAGCGCGGCAGTCACCTGGGAGACCGTCCAGGCGGGTTGTTGCATGACGTGCAGGTACGTGAACTGCAGGACGCGGTAGCCGTCGAGGTTGAGCCGGTTCATCCGCTCGGCATCCACCCCCATCTGGTGGACGTCTCGATGGAAGCGGTAGCCAAGCAACTCCACGACCAGTCGGGTGCCGGGCCAGTGGCAGTCGACGCGGATGAGGTGACGGCCGCGGCGGCCGAGCACCACCTCCGTGGTGGGGAGCGGGACGCGATGGGCGCGTAGCAACCGGCGGAACTCGCGCTCGAGGAACGACGCCCGCCCCTGCCCCACTTCCATGCGCATCAGCGTGGCGAGCAGGCGTCCGGTGCCACCACGGCCGGGGCGGCGAAGGTCGGCCAGCCGCCGATGGAGGAACTCCTCGCTGGTCAGACCCTGGCCGATCGCCGCAGAGATCAGGCGAACCAGCCGGTCGTGACGCAGCGTGGCCGCCAGATCGACGATGGTCCGCGTCGGCGAGGTCACGGTCATGCCGTCGACCCGTTCGAGATCGAGCGGATCCAGGGCGCGAGAGGTGTGCACGACATGCCCGACGCGGTTCACCCGCCGGCCCTCTGGCACCAGGAGGTGGAACGGCGGTCGCAACTCGTACCAACCCATCCCCAGCAGCGCAGCAGCCGTGTCCCGGCACGCCGCGACCGGCTCGCCGACTCCGCGAACGAGCTCGGTCAGCGCGTCCAGGTGGCGCACCGTCGTGCGCAGGACCTCAGGTGTCATGCCCTCCAGTGGACCCCGAACCGGGCGTTCCGGCACCCTCCCCCGCTTTCATGAGGATGATTGCGGCAGGATCGGCAATCATCCTCATGAAAGTACGGCGAGGGGCGTGCCGGGGAGGGCGCCGGTTGCGGCGCCGTTCCACCACGTGGGCACGCCGGCCACGACCGTGGCGCGGAAACCCGCCGGGGGACGGGTGAACCGCCAGGTGCCGAAGGGCACATCGTGGACCCGGGTCTCCTGGCGCAGTTCGATCTCGTCGAGGGCGAAGACGTTGAGATCGCCGCGCAAACCCACGGCGAGCCGGCCGCGGTCGCCAAGGCCGAAGAAGTCCGCTGTCCGCGCCGTGAGGACGTGGACGGCCTCCTCGATGGCCAACTGGCCGGTGTCTCGGACGTAGTGGGTGTACAGGTAGACGTTCTGCCCGGCGCCGCAGAACAACTGCAGGTGCGCGCCGCTGTCGTTGATGTTGGTGAGCGTGTGCGGGTCACGGAGGTGCTCGACCACGGCCGCTTCGTTCAGCGCGCCGGGTGCGCCAACCAGTGACGAGCCGATGCCGTTGGTCACCACCCACTCGGCGAGAGCGTCGCTGATGTGCAGGCCGCGGTCCAGGGCGTACTGCGCCAGGGAGATCCCGAGCGGGCCGGCCCCCGTCTCGGAGATTGCCAGGAACAGCTCGTGCGGGCGGTCGATGCGCGACGTGGCGGCCCGCACCCGGTTGTCCCAGTCGGTGCGTGCCCGGTCCCGCCATGCAGGATCGGCCAGCGTCGCCAGCTTGGCCTCGGTCGGGCCGTTGAGCACCTCGTTCCAGGCAGGCACCCGCTGGAAGGCGATCGAGCGCTCGAAGCCGAAGAACGGCTCGAGTGGTTTGAACACGATGTTCGGCCAGAAGTCCACACCGTCGGCTCGCAGCCGGCGGTGCAGGGCGGCGGAGGAGTCGAGTTGCCCGCCCTGCTCGACGGCGGTGGGGATGCCCGGCCACTGGGCGCGGATACCGAATGGGGCGCACAACCGGGCGAAGCGCTCGGTGTCGACCAACGACTGCTCGTCGTCGTTGAACCGGGTGATCACCTGCATGGTTCGCCCTGGGTGGCGCGCCAGCACCGCGAACAGCGCGCTGAACTCGGCGTCGTCGGCGAAGTAGCCGGGCACCAGGCGCAGCGACCGGTCACGGTCGAAGTGGTTGATCGACAGCCCCAGGGCGCCGTGGCGCAGGCCCTCGTCGAGCAGCGCCGCCATCGTCGCCACCTCGTCGGCGGTGGCGGCCCGTTCCCATGCGGCGCCGCCCATGACGTACGTGCGCAGTGACAGGTGCCCGAGGTACCCGCCGACGCTCACCGCCGTCGGCCGACCGGCAATGGCCGCCATATATTCCGGCCATCGCTCCCACGTCCATGACGGCAGCGTGGCCAGGGCTTCGACGGGTAGGTCCTCCAGGAAGCCGAGCAGGTCGAGGATCTCGTCGCGCTGCGCCCCGGCCAGCGGCGCCAGTGAGTTCCCGCAATAGCCAAACACCAGCGACGTGTTGCCGTAGGCCGGCAGCGGGTCCAAGCCCGGATTCCACCACATCGCCCCGTCGAGGTGGGTATGGGTCTCGATGATCCCCGGCGTGACGTAGGCGTCGCCGGCGTCGATCTCGAGCTCGCCGTCGGGCGCCAGCGTCTGGCCGATCTCGGCGATCACGCCCCCGCGAACACGGACGTCCGCCCGGAACGCGGCAGCGCCCGAGCCGTCCACCACGGTGCCGCCGCGCACCAGCACGTCGTTCATGCCAGGCGGCCGCGCAGCAGGGCCTTGGTGCGGGCGATCTCCTCGGGGTCACCGGAGAACAGCCCGGCGTTGAAGTCCGTCACGCCGATCGCCGCCAACTCGTCGAGCCGCTCGCCGACTTCGGCCTCGCTGCCGACGATGGCCAGGCCGGAGGCGTCGGGCACGCCCTCTTTGTCCATCATCGCCCGGTAGCTGGGCAGGTGGGTGTAGACGGCGAACACCTGGGCGGCCCGGGTGCGTGCCGCGTCCACGTCGTCGGTCACCGAGATCGGCAGCGAGCACACCACCCGAGGCGCCGGGCGTCCGGCGTCCGCCGCCGCCTGGCGCAACGTGGGCACGATGTGGTCGCGCAACGTGTTCGGCCCCACGCACCAGGTGGAGGTGCCGTCGGCGAGTTCACCGGTCACCCGCAGCATCTGGGTCCCCAGCGCGGCGACCACGACCGACGGGCGGGGAATGCCGGTGATGCTGAGTCCGAGCCTGGCTGTGTAGTCCTGGCCCTCGAACTGCACCGGGCGCCCGTCGAGCAACGGCATCAGCACCGACAGGTACTCGCGCATGTGCCGCACCGGCTTGTCGTAGCTCATCCCCCACATGCCCTCGACCACGATGCGGTGCGACAGGCCGATGCCCAGGCACAGCTTGCCACCGGTGATCTGCGACAGGGTCAGGGCCTGTTGGGCGAGCATCGCCGGGTACCGCGGGAAGGTGGGCACGACCGCCGTGCCGTACTCCAACCCGGGCACCTTGGTGGCCACCACCGCCAGCGCGGTGAGCGTGTCGTGCCCGAAGATCTGTGGCGCCCAGAACGTGTCCGCCCCGAGGTCCCTGCAGGCCTGAGCCTCGGCCACCACCTCCTCGACCGTGCCGTCGTTGACCGCGTTACTCATCGTCCCGATTCGCATGGGGCGACCGTAACAACCCGGCGGTCAGGCCAGGGACACCAGGTCCAGCCAGTCGTCGCTGAAGTAGTCCACCTGCCCGTCGGGCATGAGCAACACCTTGGTGGGCTCGAGCTGCTCGACGAACTCGGTGTCGTGGCTGACGAAGATGATCGAGCCGCGCCAGGCGCTCAGCGCGTCGGCCACCGCCTCGCGGCTCGGCGGGTCGAGGTTGTTGGTCGGCTCGTCCAGCAGCAGCAGGTTGTTGCGCCCCACCATCAGCATTGCCAGGGCCAGTTTGGTCTTCTCCCCGCCCGACAGCGTGCCGCTCGGCTGGTACACCTTCTCGCCGCTCAGCCCCATCATCCCCAGCAGGCCGCGCAGTTCGGTCTCGGTCAGGATTCGCCCGACGGGGATCTCGGCGCGAAGGTTCTCCAGCAGGCTGTCCTCGACGCGCAGGTTGTCGTGCTCCTGGGCGTAGTAGCCGAGGCTGACGTTGTGCCCGAGCGTGAAGTCACCGAGCGAGGCGTCCGTGGCCCCGGCCAGGATGCGCAGCAGGCTGGTCTTGCCGGCGCCGTTCAAGCCGAGCACCAGCATCCGCTCACCGCGGCCCAGATCGAAACTGACGTCCTCGAACACCGCCGGTCCGCCGTAGGCCTTGGACAGCCTCTCGGCGGTGATCACCGTCGTCCCCGCGGGTGGCGGGTCAGGGAACCGCACCCGCAGCGCCCGGTCGCCCGGGCCGACGTGCACCCGCTTGGCCTCCAACCGGGCGATCTGCTTCTCCTTGCTGTGGGCCATCGACGCCTTGGTGGCCTTGGCCCCGAAGCGGTCGACGATGGCCTGCAGCCGGGCGATCTCCTTGGTCTGCAGCGCTGCCTGGCGCGCCTGGCGCTCCTCGTCCAGCGCTCGGGCCGTCTTGTACTGGGTGTACGTGCCGCGGTACTCGACCAGTGTGCCGACGGCGTCCTCCGCCGGGCGGTCGAGGTGCAGGACGCGGGTGATCGCCTCGTCGAGCAGTTCGAGGTCGTGGCTGATCACCAACATCGCCCCGCGGTAGGCGCGCATGAACCCGAGCAACCACGTCTTGGCGTCGATGTCGAGGTGGTTGGTGGGTTCGTCGAGGAGCAGCACGTCGCTGCCGGCGAACAGGATCCTGGCCAGCTCCACCCGGCGGCGCTCCCCACCGCTGAGCACGCTGATCGGCAGCTCCAGGCGTGAGGCGCCGAGCCCCAGCCCGGCGGCGATGCTGCGCGCCTCGCTGTCGGCGGCGTACCCTCCGGACGCCTCGAACTCCTCGTGGGCCCTGCTGAACCGGGCGACGGCCCGCTCGGACGGGTCGGATTCCATGGCCTGATGAAGGCGCTCGATGCGTTCCAGCTTGGCGTCGATGTGCCGCCCTGACAGCACGTGGGTGACGGCCGGGCGGTGCTCGATCGCCTGGTCGATGCGCGGGTCCTGGGGGAGGTACCCGAACCCGCCCTTGCGCACGACCGTGCCGCCCGCCGGCTCACTGGCCCCTCCGAGGACCTTGAACAGCGTGGTCTTGCCGGCGCCGTTGCGCCCGACGAGGCCCACCTTGTCCTTGGGCATGACGGTGAACGACGCCCGGTCGACCAGCAACCGGCCGCCCACCTCGACCGACAGCGTCTGGACCTGGAGCACGTTGATCAAGGGTGGCAGGCGATCGGGTTCGTTCCAACCGAATTCGCCTACCATCGCCCACGTGGATGCGCCGACGACCACGGTTCCCGCACTGCGCAGATGCGCGGCCCCGCTGCTGGGCGGCGCGGCGCTGGGCGGCGCGGCGATGGCCGCGTCGGTGGCGGGGCCCACGTCGTCCGGCCTGCCTACCGTGCCGTGCCTGTTCCACACCGTCACCGGGCTGTGGTGCCCGCTGTGCGGGTTGACCCGCGGGGTACGCCACGCGCTCCACGGCGACGTCGTGGCAGCGGTGTCGATGCACCCGCTCACCCCGGTGGTGATCCTGGGCGCTGTGGCGTGCTGGGTGGCCTGGTTCGCCGGCGCCGTGGGTGACCGCCCTGCGGGTGGCTACCCGGTGATCGGCTGGACGATGCGGGTGATTCGCCACCCGGCCACGTGGGTCCTTCTGACGGTCTTCACCGTGGTGCGCAACCTGCCGGGCATGGCCGCGCTGCGCCCGTGACCCACCCGGCTACGAGCCGGGCGACGAACTGGTCGTGGGCTCTGCCGTGGTGCTGGGCGCGGCCGTCGTGGTGGTCTTGCGCGGCCGGCTGGTGGAGGTCCGCCGCCGCTTGGTGGTCTGGACCACCGGCGGCCGGGTGGCCTGGGTGACCTTGGTGCTGGACGGCGGGCGGGTCCCGGTCCCGCGCACCGGCCCGGCGGAGTCGTCGGTGTAGGCCGAAGCCCGGCAGGCCCCGAAGGCGGCCGGCCCGCTGTCGTAGGTGGCCCGAACGGTCTTGGGGGTGGCAGGAGTGGAACCGTCGACGGCGACCGGTTGGGGCGCAGGGCCGAGCAGTTGGGCCGCCTGGGCGGCGTAGGCCACGCGACCAGGGTCGGTCAGGTGCAAGCCGTCGCCGCCGATGTAGTCGTCGTTGAACGTGGACACCGCGGCCCAGTCCATCACCGACACCACGGTGGGCCGGGCTCTGGCGATGGCCTCGATGATGGTGTTGACCTCGTCGCGGTTCGCCTCGAACGGCGTCACCGTGACCAGCACGACGTGAGCCGGGGCGACCGAATCGATCAGCGCCTCGAGGCGGGTGCGGAACTCCAGGGGGTCACCGCGGTAGTTGCTGCCGAACCCGATGACCACCACGTCCCACGGGCCGGCGGGGCGCGGCGGGGCGGTGAGCTTCTTCACGACGTCTGCGCCGAAGGTGACGAACCGGCCGGACTCGGCCTCGACCTCGACATCCCAGCCGAGTGGCACCAGCGCCTTGCACAGGTCGTCGGTGTACCGGCTGGACACCGAGGCCAGGATCGAGTCCCCCAGCGCCAGCAGCCGGTTGCCACGGGCGACCTCACCGACCAGGACGGCGGGGGTGGTGCCAGGGACACTGTGCACCGAGGCGCTGCGGGTCACCGAGCCGTCGGCGTCGGTCCCGGGGGCGTCGAGCGTCCCTGGCGGGTTCGTCGGCGGAGGAATACTGGGATCGGACACCGCCGGCGGGTTGGAGATCGCCGGCATCGGTCCGGCGCCCACCAGGGTGGGACGGCGAGCCGTGGTGTCCATCGCGGCGGTGTCGGCGCAGGCAACCAGGGCCGACACCACCGCGAGGCACCACACGCTTCTAGCCAGCATCTGACGAGTAGATCAAGTCAGATGGGCAAACGCAACTCAGCCCCGAGCGCGCAGCGAGTCACGGATCTCGGTGAGCAGATCCACCTCGGACGGGCCGGCGTCGGCAGCCTTGGGCTTCCTCATCTTGTTGTACGCCTTGATCAGCATGAACAGCACCAACCCGACGATGAGCAGGTTGATCAGGGTGGTGATGAAGGCGCCGATCTCCAGGTACGTCCCGTTCACTTCCTTGCCGTCAGCGGTGGTCTGCACCTTGTCGCTGATCTTCCAGCGGATGTCGTCGAAGGTCGGCTTGCCGACGATGGCGGCAACGAGGTTCATCACGATGCCATCGGTGAAGGCCTTGATGACCAGGCCGATGGCCGTGGCCAGGATCAAGCCGACGGCGATCTCGACCATGTTGCCGGTGGCGATAAAGTCTTTGAACTCGGAGAGGAACTTCTTCATAGGGGTGAGCCTCCTGCTCGGTGGTGGGAACCCAATTCAAGCATCGGTGTTTCCACGAGTCGTGGATACCGCCGCCTGGTCGAGGTCCTCGTAGCGGTTCAGCCGGCGAAGCACCGGGAAGCAGGCCGCCCACACGCCGACCACACCGATGGTGGCAAGTCCCCCTCCGACCACGGCGGTGGGCACACCGAAGGCCTGGGCGGCGATGCCACTCTCGAAGGCCCCGAGCTCGTTGGAGGCGCCGATGAAGACCGCCTCGACCGCGAGGACCCGACCGCGTTTGTCGTCCGGC
>WBZU01001758.1_pt2 | contig 15334 bp, 11 predicted proteins | sample 5204311 | NCBI WGS metagenome assembly WBZU01 (sample SAMN12344359, study PRJNA552823) | activated sludge metagenome | biome: Activated sludge suspended growth; feature: Nitrification reactor; material: Wastewater; isolation source: activated sludge from nitrification reactor of wastewater...
AAAGCTCCGTTCTATAGCCTCTCTCCACCTCTTCTATGGGGACGCCTTGTCTCGCCACCAACTGTCCCGTCGCCAAAAAACCTACACTTGTAAGGGGGGAGAGCGTGGGTAAGGCGGCTGCGTCCGGAAAAGGGAGCGTGAAAAACACCTTGTGTGCCTGCCTTGATGGTCAGCACTACATCGATTGCGTTGAGATGTGGCATTCGTGCAGTGCGAGCCTGACCCTGTTTGTGCTGAATATGCAGTCTGCAGGGAAGCCCTGAAGCCCGCCTGAGCGACCAAGACATGCTGTCGATAGCGCTTACTTCCCTGTCTGTATCCGGCAAGCCAGCGACTGCAGATAGTGCTTGCCGTCCGCACTTTCCACGATCACTGCTACGCCAGCGTTTTCCGGACGCACATCGGGTCGGCGAAAGGTATGGCTGCTGATTGTGGGGCCGCTGCTGCGCAGCGGAATCGGGCCTATCCACTCACGAACGACGAAGTCGTGCTGTAGTCTCCGGCCGGAGTTCTCGCCAGCGGCTACTTGCGAGCTGAGCCCGTTCTCGTACAGCGCCAGATAAGCCACTGCAGGTATGCCGGCAGCGATTGGCAGCAGCGTATTTTCGATCTGCATGTCGATCGCCCCATCGTCCCGCCGGAGCACTCGGAGTTGCAGATCGGCGCCGGCGGCACCGGCAGTACCTTGCGGAGCCAATTCGCCCGGCACCCGTGCCTGCCGCCACGATTTCGAATCGCGACCGTTGACGACGGTCTGCGGCGTATAAGCGAACTGGCCGCGATTGGCCCGCACGCGTGCCTGCTGACGCGCGGTGTAGGCCGGCGAGCCAAAGCGGTCCCGCCAGCCGATGTAGTCCCAGTAATCCACATGGAAAGCCAGCGCCACGATGGCAGGCGAGTTGCCTGTTCGTCCAACGAAGCCGGAAAGCCAGCGGTCTGCCGGTGGGCAGCTATTGCATCCCTCCGAGGTGTAAAGCTCGATCAGTGTCGAGCGGTCGGCCCCGCTTCTAGCCAGGCAAGCGGCCGTACCGCCAATGGCAGGCAAGCTCAACAGCGAACTGGACAAGGTACTGGCGGCGAGAAAGTGGTTCAAACGCATGGCAATCCTCCGGTGTCAGCCATTAGTCGTATGCAATCGCGAATCCTTAATGTGAAAATCACGTCAGCGACTCAGAAATCTCCCGTCCTCACTTGCTGGAACGAAGGCGGGGTTTCGCGGCGCGCTGCTGTGCGCCGCCGTAGCCGGCCCGCGATGCAGTGTGGGCCGTGGGAGAGGGAAACGGCCATGGTTTTCATGATCAGGGCAAAGACGGTGAGTTTCGCCCGGACACCGCCGAAATCATGGCCCACGTCGCCGCCGCTCACCTGATGCTTCGGCGGCTGGCATGGTTTTTTAATCGGCAGCAGCCACTGACACAGAGGTAATCCAAGATGGAGAATGCGATTCTGGTCTGGTTCAGGCGTGATCTGCGGGACTTCGATCACGCGGCGCTCTGCGAAGCGCTGCGGCGTGGACGCCGCGTCTATTGCGCTTTCGTCTTCGACCGCGAGATCCTCGACGCGCTGGAGCAGCGCTGCGATCGCCGCGTCGATTTCATTCGCGAGTCACTGGTCGAGCTGGATCGGGCGCTGCGTGTCCGCGGCGGCGCCCTGATCGTACGCCATGGCTGGCCGGTCAGCGAGATTCCGGGCCTGGCCAAGGCGCTGGCCGTGTCTGCGGTGTTTGCCAATCGCGATTACGAACCGCAGGCGAAGAAACGCGATGCCGCGGTCAGGGCGGCCTTGCAGGCGAACGGGATTGCCTTCGAGTCGTTCAAGGATCAGGCGCTGCTCGACGGCGACGAAGTGCTGACCCAGGCCGGGCGGCCCTACACCGTGTTCACGCCTTACAGAAAAGCCTGGCTGAAGCGTCTCGGCGACGATGACTGGCCGCCCTACGCCGCCGGAGACGGGAGGCTGGCCGCGCTGCCGGGCGCCGGCGGTGTGCCGACGCTGGCGGAAATCGGCTTTACCGGCAGCGATCTGCGAGCGCTGGGCATCGTGCCGGGAATGTCCGGCGGCCGGCAGCTCCTGGCCGATTTTCGTTTGCGGATCGCGCGCTACCACCAGCAGCGTGATTTTCCGGCGCTGCAAGGAGGCTCGCATCTCTCGGTTCATCTACGCTTCGGGACCGTCTCGATTCGCGATCTGGTGGCTCAGGCGATCACTGCCGGCGCCTTGGGCGACGGTGCCGAAGGAGCGGCGACCTGGCTTTCCGAACTCATCTGGCGCGACTTCTATTTCATGATTCTGGACCGTTTTCCGCAGGTCTGCGAACGCGCGTTCAAGCCGGCGTACGAGGCGATTCGCTGGGAACAGGGGCCAGCGGCGGACGCGGCCTTTGCCGCCTGGTGCGCAGGACGTACCGGATATCCGCTGGTCGATGCGGCGATGCGGCAGCTCAACGGTACCGGCTACATGCATAACCGCCTGCGCATGCTGACCGCTTCATTTCTGACCAAGGATCTGGGGATCGACTGGCGGCGCGGTGAGGCCTACTTTGCACGCCAGCTCAACGATTTCGATCTGTCGGCCAACAACGGAGGCTGGCAATGGGTAGCGTCCAGCGGCTGCGATGCCCAACCCTATTTCCGCCTCTTCAACCCGGTCACACAATCGCAGCGCTTTGACCCTGCCGGCAGTTTCATTCGCCGCTACCTGCCCGAGCTGGCCGCTGTTCCCGACCGGTTCCTGCATGCACCATGGCGGATGAGTCTGTCCGAGCAGGAAGCCTGTGGCGTGCGCATTGGACGCGATTTCCCGGCGCCGCTGGTCGAGCACGCGCAGGCGCGGCTGCGGACCCTGCAACGCTACAGCGTGGTCAAGCCTGGCGCTGCTCCCTGACGTGTCCGGCTACCAGGCGCAGCAACTCCTCTTCCTGATAGGGCTTGCCGAGGTAGTGATTGACCCCCAGCTCGATGGCGTATTGGCGATGTTTGTCTGCAGTTCGCGAGGTGATCATGATGATCGGAACCGTTCCCAGGCGTTTGTCGGCACGCACATTGCGGGTGAACTCGAAGCCGTCCATGCGCGGCATTTCAATGTCGACCAGCAGTACGTCCGGGACCAGCGCGACCAGTTGTTCAAGCGCATCGACGCCGTCCTTGGCGGTCATCACCTGGTAGCCTTCACGTGCCAGCAGACGACTGGTGATCTTGCGCACGGTCAGCGAGTCGTCCACGATCATGATCGTCGGCAAGGTGGCGGTGACGCTGTCGGTGGCGACCGGTTGACGAACCGTTGGTACCGGCGAGACTGCGCTCGCCGTGCGATCGCGGCTGGCCAGGGCAATCGGGTTCAGGATCAGCACCACCTGGCCATTACCGAGAACCGTTGCACCATCGACGCCGATCACCCGCGCCAGTTGGGGGCCGATGTTCTTGACGACGACTTCCTGATTGCCCAGCAGCTCGTCGACCTGCATCGCGATTCGCTTGCTGCCGCTGCGTAGCAGCAGGACCCAGTACTGGGAATGCCTTTCCGGTAGCGCGCGGGTCTCGCCGAGAAGGTGAGGCAGGTAGCTGAACGGATAATGATTTCCGGTCCAGACGGCTTCTTTGGCTTCACGAATCCGGGTCAGCATCTGCTCCTTGAGATCGAGCACCTGTTCGATCATGGCCGACGGGATCGCATATTGCCGGTTGCTCGAACGTACCAGCAAGGCTTTGGTGACCGCCAGGGTGAGCGGCAGGTAAAGGCGGAACGTCGTTCCCTGGCCCGGAGTCGAGAGCACTTCAATGCGGCCGCCCAAGCTGTTCACTTCGCTTTTCAGCACGTCCATTCCGATGCCACGCCCGGAGAGGCGTGACACCTCGCTGGCCGTCGATATTCCCGGCGCAAAAATCAGATCCACCACGCGCGCTGGATCACGGGCTTCGTCCTCGGTCAACAGGCCAGCCTGCAGACCGCGCGTGCGCAGTCGGTCGAGGTCGAGGCCGGCGCCGTCATCAGCAAAGGAGAGAATGATCTCGTTGCCTTCCTGTGCCAGCTTCAACGAGATTTCGCCAATCTCGGGCTTGCTCTTGGCCCGCCGCGTGGGTGCGTCTTCGAGGCCATGCACGATGGCGTTGCGCAGCATGTGTTCAAGCGGCGCGACCATTTTTTCGAGAACCGTCCGGTCGAGTTCGAGTTGGGCGCCCTGGATTTCCAGGTTCGCCCGTTTGCCGATCTCCTTGCCGGCTTGCCGGACAATCCGGTACAGACGATCGGCAATGCTGACGAACGGTACCATGCGCACCGACATCAATTCCTGCTGCACTTCGCGGTTCAGACGCGCCTGTGCGACGATGGCTGCGTTGGCGTCGTCAAGATTCTTGAGCAGATTCTGCTGCACCGTGGCAACGTCGTTGACTGATTCGGCCATCATCCGCGTCAGCTCCTGGAAGCGCGTGAAGCGGTCGAATTCCAGGGGGTCGAAATCGGCATGCAGTTCAGCGCTCTGACCGGCCCGTGACTGCATCTGCAGTTCGGCCTGGATCTCGATGTCGCGCAACTGCCGACGCAGACGGATGACATTCTCGGTCAGGTCGAGCAGCGATCCCTTGATGGCTCGCATTTCGCCTTCAATCCGCGAGCGGGCGATCGACAATTCACCGGCTTCGTTGACCAGCCGGTCAATCAAGTCAGCTCGCACCCGTAGGGTGGCACGCTGTGCAGCGACTTCGCTGTCGACTTCCTGCGGGCTGGCTGTCGTCCCCTGTTCGACGGCCAAGGCGGAGCTTTCGGCCGCATGCTCGGCCGCCAGTTCCGACGCTGCCGTGTCGGATATCTCGATCGGTGCGTCTGCAGACTCGCCGTGCTGCAATCGCTCGACGATCTGCACAATCACGTCGAAGGCATTGTCGATGTCGTCGATCAGGTGCAGTGGTGCACTGCTTGTCTCCTGCGCCTCCTGCATGCGCGTTTCAATGGCGTGCGTGAGTTCGCCAAGGTTCATCGCGCCGGCCATGCGCGCACTCCCTTTGAGCGTATGGAAGAGGCGCGCCAGCCGGCGCACGACCTCGCCATCAGAGGGATTATTGCGCCAGGCGTGTAACTGCGTGGCAATGTTCTGATTGAGATCGAGCGCTTCCTCAAGAAACAGGGGCAGCAGTTGCTCGTCAAGTTCGTCATGCAATTGCGGTGCTTCGATCGCAGTGGCCGACGGGCTATCAGCAGGCACCGCTGCGGCATCCTTCGCACCCTTCCCGGAGACAAGCCGTTCCGGCTTGTCAGTCGTGACCGGCGCCTCCGGTTTTTCGACAGCCAGCTCCGGGTAGAGCGTGTCGAGTATCTCGACCAGAGTGGGCGCTGCTTCAGGCTGGTGTTGGCGACCCACATCCGAGAGCATCAAGGCGAGGGCGCCGATTGCCTGCTCGATGCAGGCAAATGCTTCGAGGCTGTCGGGATGTTCGGCGTGATTGCGGCGCAACAGCGCCAGTTCGAGTGCGTGCGCCAGATCCTTGACCGCCTCAATGCCGACGGTTCCGGCGATGCCGGCAAGGGTATGCGCCGCTCGGTACATTTCGTGCGTTGTCGGGGCGGACTGGTCTTTTTCGAGAACTGCGAACTCGCGCTGCAAGGTGGCTAGATGAGCACCCGCTTCTTGGTTGAAGATTTCGGCCAGTTCCCGGTCAATCGAAAGCTGTACGCGGGGGGGCTGTACAACGGCGGTGACCTGAGGCAAGGCGCCGGCGCCTGCTTCCTCTGGAATGGCGGCTGAGGTCGCCGCCGGGTGTTCGCTCGGCGGCGCTTCGGCCTCGCCTGGCAGCACCGACAGGAAGCCGACCTCACTGCCGTCGCGAAGGGAATTGGCCAAAGCGACCATTTCCGTCACGTCAGGAGCATGGCCGCGCCTAGTCTTGAGATGCTCGACCCACGCAAGAAAAACCCGGTAAGCCTGTCCGAGCAGGTCGAAGAGGGTTGGCGTGACTTCCTGTTCCTGCCTTAACCAGAGGTTGAGAACCTGTTCAATCGACCACGCCGCTTCTCCGAAATCCTTGAGTCCGACCATTCGGCCGCTGCCCTTGAGGGTGTGCGCGGAACGACGGATGGCCGTCAGCAGCTCAGTGTCGTGCGGTTGCTCGTGCAGCAGGCGCAAGTGTTCATGAATACTGGCCAGGACCTCGTCGGCTTCGTCAAGGAAGATCTCGACCAGCTCGGCGTCGACTTCTTCGGCGCTGGCCTGTGCGAGCTGGATGGTTTCTGCTGAGGGCGGGGGGGCTTCCGGCGTCTGCGGCTTGAGCGTTGCCATGGCCGCGTCAATCTGCTGCGCGGCATCGCCGCCGCCAGCCAGCGCCGACAGTACGTGTTTGGTTTGCTGTCCGAGTTGCTTGTCGGCAATCAGATCGGCATCCTTTTGCAGTGCCGTCAGATTCTGCCGGACCTCCTGGCGCAGCCCGGCATCGCTGGGCTGCTCCTTGAGGGCCACCAGCAAGGCGTGCGTATCGCGTTTTTGCTGCTCCAGCTCCTGTTCGACGCTTGCTGCCGTGTCGTCCTGCTTGCGGGCTGCGGCCGCCTGCATCTTGTTGACGAATGTCGCGAAATCGGTCGTGCCGTGCTGCATGGCATCGACAAAGAAACCGACCAGCGAGAGTTGCTCGGCGACGTTTTCAAAGTCGGTCACCTGCGGGACATAGTCCGCTTCAGAGAAGGTTGCGATGTCTTTCGCACACCGCTTCAGAACGGCTACGGCATCATCGTGGCGCATCATGGTCAGCGCACCGATGACCTGTCGCAGCGGAGTCTCCAGTCCGTTCAGATCGGCACGTTTCCCGGCATCGCGGAAAAAGCCATCGAGGACCTGTTCGATTTGTGCGAGGTTGCTGGTGATCTCCCGGGCGACCTGGCCAACGACCATTTTTTCCTGTGCCAGGCGCGACATTTCGTCAAGCGACGGCAACTCCGATTCCGGGCGCGGTGGCGTGCCGGCAATACAGCCCTGGATCCGGTCGACCATCACATTTACCTGGTGCGCGAAACTGCTGTCCAGGTACTGGATGTTTTCCTGCGCGTTCTGTGCGAGCAGGATGGCCGTCGCGGTTTCCATGGCCAGGGCTTCGGTATGGCGAGACGGGTTTTGCGTCAGCAGGCCGGCCACCTCGGCAATGGCCTGCACCAGACGACGATAGTCGGCGTGACCCAGTTCTTCGACCAAGGCCAACAGCGTATTGGTATGGGTCCTGAACAGCGGCAGAACCTGCATGGTGCCGGCGCAGAACCGGCTCCAGGCCTCTTCGGTGGCTGCAATCGCTTCGCGCAAACGGCGGCGGACGGAGGACTCCATGGCGACCGGAGCTGCGCTGGCAATGCCTGGCATCAATGCGGCCAACTGGTAAGCATCCTGGACCCGACGTACGAGAGCGTTGTCGCTGTTGGCCTTGCCGACCAGATACAGCGCATCGCGCATCAGGCGTTCAGCGACATTGCTCGAACCTTCGAGGAGCCGGCGAGTCTGCAGATCGATGCGACTGCAGAGTTGCCGGGCATCCGCATCTGCCGGCAAGGTATGTTCGCCCAGAGCGCTCAGGAAGGCCGTGGCGACCCACCAGAACGAGCGTGCCGACGCGGTCTTCTGGAGGGCAGCAATCCGTTTGACGGCGTGGAGCATTTCGTCTATGCCCTGGACGTCCTGGGGTGCGCGCAACCACGACAGCAGGCCATGCTGGAAGTGTGCGCGCTGCTGATGGAGGCGATGCTCAAATTCACTGCGGCGAAGTTTTGGCGCCGGGCCGGTCAGTGGCGGCGGGACGCTGAGGTCGGGGAAGAACAGATCGGTTGGGAAGACACGTTCGAATCCGCGTGCCGACTGCACTTCACGGTACAGCGGCAATAGCCGGAGTGGCTGGTTCGGTTGGCCGCTGATCAGGTCATCGAGGTAGTGGCGAAGCGCTGCCAGTGCGCCTTGTACGAGTTTGACAGCAGTTGGGGCAGCGGGGCGCTCCTGCAGTTCGATGGCCTCCAGCAGCGACTCCAGTGCTTCGGCAAACTGGGTCACACCATCCAGACCGATGATCGTCAGGGCGCCCTGCACCTGGTGCAAATGGGTGCGGCAGAATCTGATTTGCGTGAGGTCGCCGCCGTTCCCGTCGACAGCGCTCGCGGTAAACTGTTGCAACGCCGCGTCGCCTCGCTCGAGGGCGAGGTCGATTTCGCTCTTGACCCAGGTCAGCGGGCCGATATCGAAGTCCGTCGGAGCATTCATCTAGATTTCAGGACACCTTGAAGCCGGCGACCGACCCCTTGAGCTCGGTCGCCAGACCAGCCAGTTCGCCGATTGCCGTGGCCGTTTTTTCCGTTCCTGCGGTGGTCTGTCCGGTGACCAGCAATATTTCCTGCATTTTCCGGGCCACCTTGGTTGCCGAGTCGGCCGCCTGGCGGGTTGCTCCCGAGATGTTCTCAATCAGCGCCGTCAACGTCCTTGAAACCTCGCCAATTTCGGCCAGCGCCTGGCCAGCCGCATCGGAAAGCCGGGCCCCTTCGACGACCCCGCGGGTGGATTCCTCCATCGCCGAGACCGTATCCTGGGTGTCGGTCTGGATGGTTCTGACGATGGCTCCAATCTGTTTGGTCGCCTCGCCCGAACGCTCGGCCAGGCGTTGCACCTCCTCGGCCACGACCGTGAAGCCGCGTCCTGCTTCCCCGGCAGAAGCGGCCTGAATGGCGGCATTGAGCGCCAGTACGTTAGTCTGCTCGGTGATGTCCGAAATGAGTTCGACGATCTCGCCGATTTCCTGGGATGACTCACCGAGACGCTTGATTCGTTTCGAAGTTTCCTGGATCTGCTCGCGGATCTTGTTCATGCCCTTGATCGAGTCTTCCACCGCCTGCGCACCTTTGCCGGCAGCCGCCAGTGACTGGCGCGCCACCGTCGCCGATTGCTTCGCATCACCGGACACATTGGTCATCGAGCTGGCCACGGTCAGTACCGACTGGCCGGCCGCCTTGATCTCGGCGGCCTGGCGCTCGGCAGCAGCGAGCAATTCGGTGGAGGTCTGTTGGGCCATTTCGGTCGCTTGCGTCACCCGCCCGGCTGCATCATTGATGCGGCCGACGAGTACCCGCAGTTCCTCGATCGTATAGTTGATCGAATCGGCGATGGCGCCGGTGATGTCCTCGGATACCGTTGCGGTCACCGTCAGGTCGCCATCGGCGAGGTCGCCGAGTTCGTTCATCAGCCGCAGGATGGCATCCTGATTCTGGCGGTTGAGCAACTCGGTTTCCTGGCGGCGTTGTTCGGCTTGTTCGGTTTGACGCTGGCTCTCCGCGAGGTAGGTTTTGCCCAGCAGAAACACCAGCGAGATGGCGAGCAGGATCAGAATCAGCAGCGCCATGCCATAAGCGGTACGTTGCATGAAGCTGCCATGATAGGCCTGCGCCAGCTGGTAGGTGCCGTCAAGCAACTCTTCGCTGTCGCGGAAGATTTGCGAACCGGCCTGTTTGGCAATGATCAGTTTCTGCATGTTGCCGAGGATGCCACCCACGGCCTTACGATACTCGGCAAAGCTGCTATCGAGGGCGTTGAGCTTATGTCGAGTATCCGCATCCGTTGTTGCGGCGATGCGCAAGGTTTCACTCCCCTTGGTCAGCGCTTGTATGGTGTCGCGAAACGTGTTCGTATCCTTGCCCAGCAGAAAGGCGATTTCCGGGTCGATGGCATCGCCCAGCAGCAAAGCACTGGCGTTTTTCGCGATTCGCTGGGTCAGCATCACCAACAGGTTGGCAGCCGCAATCTCACGGACACTCGCGCTGCCCTGCAGCTTGAGGGCGGCGATCTGTTCGGAAAGTTCGAGCAACTGTGGATTCTTGTCGTTGATCGTGGCGACATCCTTGCCCAGCGAGACCAGGTTTTTCTCCATTTCGAGCAGGCGTGAAGCATTTTTGTCGGTCTTGTCCCAGATCTGGGTCAGTGTTTGCAACTGTCCCTGTACACTCCCTGGAGAAGGCGGCACACGCGTGCCTGCCAGTTCTCCACCCGTGGTCAAGCGCTCAAGGTAACTGGCGAAGCTGTCACGCGACTCGAGGAGTTGCTTGAAGGCGATCGTGTCACCCAGCAGCGCCAGGCTCGATGCCTTTGCCAGGCGCTGAGAAAGCATGCGCATCTCACCGGCGGTTGCGATGTAGGCCGTGTTATAGGCCGACTGACGGTCGTCGCGATAGGCGAGGACGGCAATCACCAGCATGACCAGCACCAAGCAGCCGCCGAGGATCTGAAGTTGCTTGACCACCGGAAAGCGGTTCAACAGCGGCAGCAAAAACGGAATCGTCCCTTTGCTCGCCGGTTCGCCGGGATCGATCACGGTACGAGCCACGAGGGTCTCGCTTGCCGCAGTAGTCATCCGGGATAGGAAAGCCGGTAGCTTGGGTTTGAACGTCATCTTGCTTCTCCGGTTACACTTTTTCGACAGCGTAAACACTACTTGTTGAAGATTTCATGGCACGCAGGCAGTTCAGGCGCCAATGTCCATGAACGTCTCGTCAGCCAGGAGTTCGCGCACTCTGAGTTTGTTCCAGCGACGCCCTTCGTTGTCCGAATAAGCTTCACGGGACCAGTCCGGCACGCCTGGAGCGACGGCCTCAGGAGTCAGGGCCTCGATATTGCGCAGGCCGATCATGCGCGTGACCAGCAAGGCTGCGTTGCTGCCATGGCGGGTTCCAATCAGGAGAAGTCGCGAGCTGGTATTCTGGGGCGTCGCTTCCTTGCCGAGGAAAGCGGAAAAATCGACGACCGAGTATAGATTGCCGCGAATGTTGGCGATCCCTGCGAACCAGGGTTTGGTCAGAGGAACCTTGGTCAAGGGAGGCAGCGGGATGATTTCGCCGGAGTCCGTCAGGTCGAGCAGCCAGTGGTCTGGACCCGCCTGAATGCCCAGCAGGCCAGCCGAGCTCTGAGTGCTGGTGCCGGTCAGGCGGGCCGCGAGGTAGGCCTGAAATTCATGTAGGCTGATCTTCTTGGCCATGCCCTGGTGATCTTCTAGAGCGCTGCAATCTTGGCCAGCAACTCTGGGCCGTTGATCGGTTTGACCAGATAATCCTGGGCTCCCTGGCGCAAGCCCCAGATCTTGTCCGTCTCCTGGCCTTTGGTCGTGCACACGATGACCGGAATGTTCCGGGTCGCCGGATCACGGGTCAGGGTTCGGGTGGCCTGGTAGCCGTTGAGGCCGGGCATCACCACGTCCATCAAGACAAGGTCCGGCAATTCACTTTTCGTTTTGGCAATGCCTTCTTCACCGCTCTCCGCGGTAATGACTTCATAACCATTGCCGGTCAATAGTGCTTTCAACACATGGCGTTCGGTCGGCGAATCGTCTACGACGAGGATTTTCTTGATGGTCATGGCTTCTCAGCTTCCGTGATGGCCTTTCAACAGGATGGGTTTCTTCAGGTTGCGGCCGGAGCAAAAGCCGCGACCGTTTGCAGCAGACTGTCTTTGGTGAAGGGCTTGGTCAGATAGTGGTCCGACCCGACCATGCGGCCACGTGCGCGGTCAAAAAGACCGTCTTTCGAGGACAGCATGATCACTGGCGTGGTGCGGAAGCGCTGGTTCTTCTTGATCAAGGCACAGGTCTGGTAGCCGTCGAGGCGCGGCATCACGATATCGCAGAAGATCACGGCGGGCTGGTGATCGGCGACCTTGGCCAGCGCGTCGAAACCATCTTCTGCAAGCAGCACTTGACAGCCGGCCTGCACAAGAAATATTTCCGCGCTACGCCGGATCGTATTGCTGTCATCGATGACCATGACCTTGACGCCGCGCAGGTTTGCCGCTTCAGCCAATTCTCTCCTCCAGAGTATCCCGGATCGTTGTTTTAAGGAAGTTCCGGTTCCAGCTTGTTTTCGCGCCAGTAGCTACTATAACGCATTGTCTTCAAATTTCGACCATTTCAAAGTCTTCCTTGCGCGCTCCACATTCCGGACAAGTCCAGTTGATGGGGATATCCGCCCAGCGGGTTCCTGGTGCGATGCCTTCGTCCGGCAGGCCTTTGCTCTCGTCATAGATGAAGCCACAGGTCAGGCACATCCAGGTGTAATAGGGCTCATCGCTTGTTGTGTTCATGGTCTCGGTCAGTTTTTCGGTTAGAATCGGGTAGAAAATCCATGGATTCTAGCCAAACCTTTTCCATTCCGCCAAGATTTTGTCGACAGAAGCGCTTTGCCGACGCCGGTTTGCTGTCATGAACTCACGCGCCCTACCATTGCCGCCGCCCATCGTTCTCACCTTCGCCGCCAGCGATCCCTGTGGAGGTGCCGGGATGCAGGCCGACCTGATGACCCTGTCGTCGATTGGCTGTCATTCGCTGTCTGTGGTGACGGCACTGACTGTGCAGGATACCGTCGGCGTCAGCAGCATCCTGGCAGTCGATGCCGATTGCGTTGAGGATCAGGCACGGACGCTTCTCGAAGACGTGCCGGTCGCCGCTTTCAAGATGGGTCTGCTGGGCAGCATCGAGAATATCGCGGTGATTGCTGAAATCCTGGCCGATTACCCCGGCATCCCTCTGATCCTCGATCCCGTACTTGCCTCCGGGCGTGGCGATGAATTGGTCGACGAGGAAATGATCGCTGGCCTGTGCGAGTTGCTGATGCCGCTGACGACGATTCTGACACCCAATTCTCTCGAAGCGCGCCGCCTGCTTGACGGTGACATGGATGACGAGGGGGACGATGAACAGCGGACTCTGGTCGAATGTGCGCAGAGCCTGCTCGACCTGGGTTGCGAGTACGTGCTATTGACCGGCACCCATGAAAACACGGCACGCGTGGTCAACAGCCTGTATGGCCGGAGGCTTGGCCTGGTCCGCAGCGATATCTGGGATCGTCTTCCCGGCAGCTACCACGGTTCGGGTTGTACGCTCGCCTCGGCGATTGCCGCCTATCTGGCGAAGGGCGGGTCAGTCGAGCAAGCGGTGGTGGCTGCCCAGGAATATACCTGGCAATCGCTGGCCGCCGGCTTTCGGCCGGGGATGGGTCAATTCATCCCGGATCGTTTCTTCCAGATTCGAGGCCATGGCGGGACTTTCCATGCCTGAAGCAGTCGGCAAAATCCTGCGCGGTCTTTATGCGGTCACGCCAGAAGGGCTCGCGTTGGACCCCTTGCTGGCCCAGGTCGGAGCTGCCCTGAAGGGGCGCGCGAGGCTCGTTCAGTATCGGGACAAGAGCCACGATGCTGCCCGGCGGGCCGCCACTGCGCGCGCGCTGCTGAGCCTCTGCAGAGAGTTTGGCGCACGCTTGCTGATCAATGACGATCTCCCACTGGCGCTGGCAGTCAATGCCGACGGCGTGCATCTCGGGGCCGCCGACGGTGATCTGCGGGCGGCTCGGCAGGCGCTTGGTGCCGGCGCCTTGCTCGGTGCCTCGTGTTATGCCGATTTTGATCGGGCGCGTGCAGCCGTGTCGGCGGGTGCCGATTATGTTGCTTTCGGAGCGGTCTATCCCTCTGCGACCAAGCCGCAGGCCGAGCCTGCGCCGTGGTCGCTGTTCACCCGTTGCCGCAGCGAACTCAAGGTTCCGGCCTGTGCCATCGGTGGCATTACGGTGGACCGGGCCAGACCCTTGCTTGCCGCCGGCGCCGACCTGCTGGCGGTGATCGGTGACCTGTTTGAAGCGCCTGACGTGGCGGCGCGCGCGGCAGCCTATCAACAACTTTTCGAGGAAGAGCATCGTGAGTTCTCGCAGCGAGCAATTGTTTGAGCGCGCACAGCAGCGCATCCCTGGCGGCGTCAACTCACCGGTACGGGCTTTTCGCTCGGTCGGCGGCACCCCGCGGTTTTTTGCTGCGGGTGCCGGCGCGCGCGTGCGCGATGTCGATGGCCTGAGCTACATCGATTACGTCGGGTCCTGGGGGCCGTTGATCCTCGGGCACGCGCACCCCGAGGTGGTCGCCGCCGTTCAGCAGGCGGCGCTCAGAGGTCTTTCCTTCGGGGCGCCGACCGCAGACGAGGTCGAGATCGCCGAACTGCTGTGCGAGTTGCTGCCTTCGCTGGAAATGGTGCGTCTGGTCAGTTCCGGGACGGAAGCGACGATGAGTGCGATCCGGCTGGCGCGCGGCTTTACCGGGCGTGATCTGCTGATCAAGTTCGAAGGCTGCTACCATGGCCATTCGGACAGCCTGCTGGTCAAGGCCGGTTCGGGGATGCTCACTTTTGGCAACCCGAGTTCCAGCGGCGTACCGGCCGACTTTGTCAGGCACACGCTGGTTCTCGACTACAACGATAGTATCGGGCTTGCAGCGGCGTTTGCGGAACACGGGCCGCGAATTGCCGCGGTGATCGTCGAGGCCGTTGCCGGCAATATGAACCTGATCGCGCCGCAGCCCGCTTTCCTCCAGAGCCTGCGCGAGCTGTGCAGCCGCCACGCCGCGGTACTGATTTTTGATGAGGTGATGAGCGGCTTCCGCGTCGGCGCCCAGGGTGCACAGGGCCTGTACGGCGTCATTCCTGATCTGACGACTCTCGGCAAGGTGATCGGTGGCGGCATGCCAGTTGGCGCTTTTGGCGGCAAGCGCGAGATCATGAGCCAGATCGCACCGCTGGGCCCGGTGTACCAGGCGGGCACCCTGTCAGGCAATCCGGTGGCGGTAGCTGCCGGGTTGGCAACGCTGAAACTGCTGCAGGCCGAAGGCTTCTACGACTCCCTGACGCAGCGTACCCGACAACTCACCGACGGGCTGGCTGCCGCGGCTGGCAAGCACGGAGTGCCGTTTTCGGCGCAGGCGATGGGTGGCATGTTCGGGCTGTATTTCCGTTCCGAGTGTCCACAAAGCTACGCCGAAGTGATGGAGTGCGACACGCAGGCCTTCAATCGCTTCTTCCACGCCATGCTCGACGCCGGCCACTATTTCGCTCCCTCGGCCTTCGAAGCCGGTTTCGTTTCGGCAGCACACAGCGAGGCCGATGTCGCCGCCACCATTGCTGCGGCCGAAGCGGTTTTCCGCGCCTGGTGATCAACCTCCCTGGGTGGCCATTGCGCTGAAAGAGATCCGCGTATCCTCTGGCCATGAGCATTCGTGGAGTGATCGCCGCCTCCGAGCCGCATACGGCACTGGCCGGTGCGCGCATCTTGCGGCGCGGCGGCAACGCAGTTGACGCGATTGTCGCCGCCAAGTTTGCCGCCACCGTGACCGAGTTGCCGCTGACTTCGCTTGGCGGCGGCGGGGTCTGTGTCTGGGGCGACGCAGCCGATGGCTACCAGGTGCTCGATTTTTTTGCTGCCGTTCCGGGCCTTGGCCTCGGTGTTCTGCCGGCACTGGACTTTGCACCGGTGACCGTCGATTTCGGCCAGACCAAGCAGGTCTTTCACATCGGTAAAGCGGCAGCAG
>WBZU01001632.1_pt2 | contig 15332 bp, 14 predicted proteins | sample 5204311 | NCBI WGS metagenome assembly WBZU01 (sample SAMN12344359, study PRJNA552823) | activated sludge metagenome | biome: Activated sludge suspended growth; feature: Nitrification reactor; material: Wastewater; isolation source: activated sludge from nitrification reactor of wastewater...
ATCTCAGCGACACCTGAAGCCAGTAACTCCGCTTGCGTCATGCTGCTTCTATATTGGTCTGACCAGCTTGTTTTTTGTGCTTGCGCTTTAAATAAACCAATAACAGCGAGATTGTCGCCGGAGTAATGCCTGAAATCCGACCGGCCTGACCAATCGTTTCCGGCATGTGCGCCATGAGCTTCTGGCGGGCTTCTATGCTCAAACCATTCACTTCAGCATAATCAATATCCACACCCAGCTTAATGCTCTCGCTGCCTTTTTGTTTGGCAATTTCATCTTTTTGACGATCAATATAGCCTTGGTATTTGGCTGCGATTTCAACCTGCTCTTTCACTTCGTCCGTTAACGACTCGACTGCAGGAATCAAGCTTAGAAGACTCTCATAACTCACATCCGGACGGCGCAGCAGCTCAAACAAACTGTATTCATGCTCCAGCTCTTTGCCCAGCACTTTTAATTGTGTTTCACGTGAAACATTGGCAGGCTGCACAAAAGTACGCTTCAATCTTTCCTGTTCGCGCGCCACCGCCTCCTGCTTACGGCTAAACGCCTCCCAGCGCGCATCATCCACCAAGCCCAGCTCACGGCCCTTGGCGGTCAACCGCATATCAGCGTTATCCTCCCTAAGTTGTAAGCGATACTCCGCGCGCGAAGTAAACATGCGATAAGGCTCGGTGACGCCTGTGGTAATCAAATCATCCACCAGCACACCTAAATAAGCCTCGTCACGCGCAGGACACCAAAATTCTTTTTCTTGTGCGTACAGCGCCGCATTTGCACCAGCAAGCAAACCTTGTGCTGCCGCTTCTTCGTAACCCGTGGTGCCATTGATTTGGCCAGCAAAAAACAACCCTTTGATCACTTTAGTCTCTAGGCTGGATTTTAAGCCTCGCGGATCGTAGTAATCATATTCAATCGCATAGCCTGGACGTAGTATGTGCGCGCCTTCCAGCCCCTTGATCGAACGCACCAGCGCCAGCTGGATATCAAACGGCAAACTGGTTGAAATACCATTGGGGTAAATCTCATTCGTATTAAGGCCTTCCGGCTCCAGAAAAATTTGATGGCTTTCCTTGTCCGCAAAACGGTGAATTTTATCTTCCACGCTCGGACAATAACGCGGCCCCACACCTTCAATCACACCGGTATACATCGGCGAGCGGTCCAAGCCGCTGCGAATAATGTCATGTGTGCGCTCATTGGTGTGCGTAATCCAGCAGGGCAGCTGGGTGGGATGCTGTGCCGCATTGCCTAAAAACGAAAATACCGGCACCGGATTGTCGCCTGGCTGCACGGTCATCACCGAATAATCTATGGTGCGGCCATCAATTCGCGGCGGGGTGCCTGTTTTCAGGCGGCCAGCTGGCAAATTTAACTCGCGCAATCGCGCTGCTAGCGAGATGGCAGGCGGATCACCTGCACGACCTGCACTATAATTCTGCAAACCCACATGCACCAAACCACCTAAAAAAGTGCCCGCAGTGAGCACGACCGACTTAGCCCTAAACCGCAATCCAATTTGCGTCGCAACCCCGGCAACGCGCTGGCCTTCAAGAATAATATCATCGACCGCCTGCTGAAACAGCCATAAATTTGGCTGATTTTCCAATCTTTTTCTAATCGCCGCTTTATAGAGAACACGGTCCGCCTGCGCACGCGTTGCGCGCACCGCAGGACCTTTGCTGGAATTAAGTATGCGAAACTGAATACCGCCTTCGTCTGTTGCGGCCGCCATGGCGCCACCCAGCGCATCCACCTCTTTAACCAGGTGTCCTTTACCGATACCGCCAATACTAGGATTGCAGGACATTTGGCCCAAGGTTTCGATGTTATGCGTGAGCAATAAGGTTTTCTGCCCCATTCTGGCGCTTGCAAGCGCCGCTTCGGTGCCTGCATGGCCACCACCCACCACAATTACATCAAAAATATCAGGAAAATTCATGACCTAATAATTATTTTCAAAGAATAAGATTCTACTGTAAACCCATGCTTAAGTCATGCAAAAGCATGTTTTATCAAGTATTTTTGTATCTGTTCCACGTGAAACAGCACCTTTTTAATGGTTCTGACACAATTCCTTAACAATATTGGCATAGAATTCGCTTGACTCATATCAATGCAGCTCTAATCAAGCTGTTTTATCATTCAATATGCAGTATGAAACAACCTTATCAACTACTAAAAAATGGAGTATTAAATGAAGAAATTAAATATCGCTTTGACAGCACTACTTGGCTTGGCTGCCGTTTCCGCACAAGCAGATGTTGCCAATGCTGAAAAATTAGCCCAGAAATATACCACTATCGCCAAGATAGTGAATCCCGGGTATGCAGGTCCATCGGCAACGGAAGGTAAAATATTTTTTAATCGCAAAATCACTATTAACGGCAACGAAGCTGCTTGCGCCTCTTGCCATACCGCCAATCCAGCAAATGAAGGCAAACACATGGTGACAGGTAAAGCAATTCGCCCGTTGTCGCCAGCCGTAAACAACAAGCGTTTTAATGACCTGGATAAAGTAGAAGATAAATTTACTGAACACTGTAACGACATTATCGGCGCCGATTGCACCCCTGAAGAAAAAGCGAACTTCATCGGCTATGTACTGACTGAAAAAACACCTTCAGCCAAGAAATAAGCAAGGAAAATTGCCATGCAGTATGTTTGGGATCCATTTGTAAGAATCTTCCATTGGTCGCTAGTCATTGCGTTTACAGTGGCGTTCTATACACATGCATCAGAGTGGGATCGCCTCATCCATGTGCGGGCTGGTTATGTAGCAGGAGGATTGTTACTTGCCCGCATTGTTTGGGGTTTAATGAAAACCGGGTACGCCAGTTTCGATAGTTTTCCTCTAGATCCCATGCATGCTGCCAGACATATTTACCACACACTTAAAGGCAATGCCAAACGCTACATCGGGCATAATCCTGCAGGATCTTTAGTGATTTATGCGATGCTAGCAACAGGGCTCGTAGCCGTAGGCTCGGGTTGGTTGGTATATAATGATGGTTGGCTAATCGACCAGCCTGACTTTCTGCAAGCACTGCACCAATATTCAACATGGGGCTGGTTGGCGCTAGTGGCCATGCACGTAGCGGGTGTTGTGACTGAAAGCATATTACACAAAGACAATCTGATTCGCGCCATGATCACTGGATGCAAGCGCGTATCCAGAAAAGGCGAAAAACAGGCCAAACAAAAAGTTGCCTAGAAACGTAAACTCCAACGCCAATTCTTTGTTTCACGTGAAACTATTATTAAAATAATTTACAAGCAGAGACCTCTTGACGAATGCGACATTGCGCGCCTATAGTATTGCTAGCGGCTAATGGCGCTTTCACCGACCCTAAACGAGGAGAATGGTATGGCAGGTAAATTCGAAGTAAAAACCGCAAAAAGCGGTCAAACGCACTTTAATCTTTTGGCGAGTAATGGCCAAGTTATTTTGCAATCTGAAATGTATGAAACCAAGGCCAGCGCATTAAATGGCATTGAATCCATTAAAAAGAATGCTGGTATGGATGAGCGTTATGAGCGTTTGGTATCGAAATCCGGCAAACCTTACTTTGTGATCAAAGCGGGCAATCATCAAGTCATTGGTCAAAGCCAACAATATGAATCAGAAGCCGGACGCGACAATGGCATTGAATCTGTAAAGAAAAATGCTGCAGATGCTGTAGTGGTAGATTTATCTGCTTAACTAAAGCAGCTTATTAAAAAGGCGCATTTGCGCCTTTTTTCATTTGTTTTATCTATGCTTATTTGCCGATACAAAACTTGGAGAATATCTCACCCAGCAAATCATCCGGGGTAAACTCACCCGTTACACTGCTTAAGGCTTCCTGCGCCAAACGTAACTCTTCCGCTATGATTTCTGCCTGGCTGATATTGTTGTATGCTTGTTGCAAATACTCATCCACCTGCTTCAGAGCTTCCAGATGCCGGGCACGCGCCATAAAAACGCCCTCGGCATTTTGCTGATAGCCTGCAATATTCAACAAATGCTGTTTTAGCAGGTCAACGCCGTCGCCTGTCTTTGCAGAAAGATAAATATGCGTTTCTCCAGCTTTTTCTACAATTTTAGCCGTTTCATTTGTGGCATCTATTTTATTATGTACCCAGATTTTGCTGATTTCATGCGGCAACCGCCCTAGAATCGATTTTTCTGCCTCGTCAATACCATGAGCTACATCTATTAATAATAATGCGACCTGCGCGTTTTCTAGCGCTCGGTATGTTCGCGCGATGCCGATTTTTTCCACTTCGTCATTTGTATCGCGCAACCCTGCCGTATCGATAATATGCAACAGCAATCCATTGATTTGTATAGAACTTTTTATTGCATCACGCGTTGTACCCGCAATCGGCGTCACAATCGCCACTTCTTCACCACTCAACTGATTCATCAAGCTCGATTTACCCACGTTGGGCTGGCCTACCAGCACAATGTGCATGCCTTCGCGTAATAAGCTGCCTTGTTTGGCTTTTGAAAATACCGATTTTAATTCGTTAGTGATGGCCTCTAACTTTTCAGTCACTTTGCCTTGCGAAATAAAGTCGATTTCTTCTTCAGGGAAATCCAGACAGGCTTCGACATACATACGTAAATTAACCAGCTTGGCCAAAAGCTGATTGATGCTATTTGAAAATTCGCCAGATAAAGAACGCATTGCACTGCGTGCTGCCTCTGCTGTTGACGCATTAATCACATCCGCAACCGCTTCAGCCTGCGCTAAATCAATTTTGTCGTTAAGATAAGCGCGACGTGTGAATTCGCCAGGCTCTGCCTGACGCGCCCCCAACTCAATACAGCGTGCCAGCAAGATTTGCATAAGCGCGGTACCGCCATGCGCCTGTAGCTCTAGCACATCTTCGCCGGTGTATGAATGTGGGTGCTGGTAATAAATTGCGATGCCACGATCAATCAATTGATGGTTGGCATCATAAAAAGGCAGATACGCGGCGTGGCGTGGGGCAGGACATTGTTCTAATATCTGGTTAGCGATAGCATGGCTCAATAGCCCCGAAACCCGTACCACACCGATACCACCCGCCCCGCTGGCAGTAGCGATGGCGGCAATAGTATCTGCCTTATCTTTTTGCATTGCCTTTTCTGGCTAATGCTGCGGCATGAATAGATTTATTCACATACCATTGCTGCCAGATCGAGAGAATATTATTCACCAACCAGTACAGCACAAGGCCGGCTGGGAAAAAGAAGAAAAATACGCTAAATACGACCGGCATAATCTTCATGATTTTCGCTTGCAGCGGATCAGTCGGTGCTGGGTTCAAATAGGTTTGGATGATCATAGTCGCGCCCATTAAAATGGGCAGTACATACCATGGATCAACCGCGGACAAGTCTTGTATCCAGCCGAAAAATGGCGCATGGCGCAATTCCACAGAACCTAATAAAACCCAATAAAGTGCAATAAAAACAGGTATTTGCACCAGAATTGGCAAGCAACCGCCCATTGGGTTGATTTTTTCCGTGCGGTAAAGCTCCATCATGGCCTGCTGCATTTTCTGTTTATCATCGCCGAACTTTTCTTTCATCGCCTGCAAACGCGGGGCCAATTCGCGCATTTGTGCCATCGATTTATAGCTCGCGGCCGAAAGTGGGAAAAATGCAGCTTTGATAAGTACCGTTAATAAAATAATCGCCACCCCCCAGTTATGCACCAAGGTATAAATATTCGACAATATCCAGAACAATGGCTTCGCTACCACTGTAAGCCAGCCATAATCCACCGCATACTCCAGCCCCGGCGCAGCAGCTGCTAAATCTGTATGCGTTTGCGGCCCGGCAAATAATTTAGCGCGAATCTCGGTTTTAGCGCCTGCGGCCAAACTCGTTCCTGGTGTAACTACCCCCAAAGCAAAAATGTTTTCAGACAATTGCTTGGTATAAAACTCACGCGTTACACCATTTGCAGGAATCCATGCGCTCGCAAAATAATGTTCAACCAAGCCTATCCAGCCATCCTTACTGGATTTTGATAAGGGTTTTTTAGCCATATCGGCAAATTTAATTTTTGTGTATTTATCTGCCTCGGTAAAATAAGCGCCACCTGTAAAAGTGGGCATCATTTTGGAACCTTGCTTGGATTGATTATCATGCACAATTTGATAATAAACAGACGGTGCAATTGAGGCCGCACTCCCATTGTTGATTTGGTAGGTTACGTCTATTACATAACTACCGCGATGAAAGGTGTAAATTTTATCTACGCTGATACCGTTGCCCACCCAAGATAGACGTACTTCTTGGCTTGCTGCGCCGTCAGCCAATGTATAGCTTGCTACAGCACTGGTAAACAATGATTTGTGATTAGGCAAATCACCGCCTAGTAATCCGGTCTGTGCAACATACAGCATGGGTTTCTGTGCATCATCCATCAACACAAAGTTGCCACTTTTTAGCTCTGCAGCACGATGCTGATTAAGCACCAAATAGCGCAAATCACCGCCCGTTGTATCGATTTCGGCTTGGTATAAATCTGTGGAAACTTTAATGCGCTGACCTTTTTCGAGCCTGAAACCTTTTTCATCCGCCATGTTAGTCGCTGTATTGGCGTTGCCAGCTACAGAAGGAACTTCCACTTGTGTTTGCTGCTGCGCGGGTGCAGGCGGTTTGTTTTTTTGCTGCCAGGAATCCCACAGCATCAAAATGGAAAATGAAAAAATAACAAATAAAATTAAGCGGCGTGTATCCATAAGTTTTTTATAATCAGTAAGTTATATAAATTGCAACCATTTTTAATGATACGAGCATTATGGCACAGGATCGTGACCACCCGCATGCCAAGGATGACAACGCGATAATCGCTTGATAGCCAGCAACAAGCCTTTGAACGCACCATGCTTTTGTATGCATTCGACCGCATAATGTGAACAGGTAGGGGTAAACCGGCACTGTTGACCAAAAAACGGACTTAGCGCAATTTGATAAGCTTTAATGAATGTTATCAAAATCCGTGACATATATTTGGTCCACACCTCAATATTAGCGAGAAATTGAATTTTTAATGATCTTTTGTAACAAGTTTTTGTATTAAATGCTCAAATTCTTGTTTTATCTCAAAAAAATCTGGTTTTTCAAATGCTTTTTGTACCAGAATCACCAAATCAACCGCTGGCAATTGGTGCCGGTTTAATCTGAACAACTCTCGCAATACGCGTCGCATATAATTGCGCTGTACCGCCAGTTTTGCTGTTCTTTTACTTACTATCAAACCCAAACGAGCAGTTTCGGCCCCATTTAGCCGATAACGCATCATTAAATGCTTGCTTGCTATGCGCTTGCGCAAATTAAAAACGGATGAAAAATCATCCGTTTTTACAATTTTGGCTTGTTTAGTAAATCTAAACGCTGCCAATTGATATTCTTTAAGTGATTAAGCCGTTTACTAACATCTGAATAAGATGGTAGTAACTTTAAAATTAAAGACCTAAGCGAGCACGACCCTTGGCACGACGAGCTGCAATAACTGCACGACCGCCTTTGGTTTTCATGCGAACTAAAAAGCCATGCGTACGCGCGCGACGTGTTTTAGAAGGTTGATAAGTACGTTTCATTGAAATCTCCAGCTAGCAAATGCTACAAAGCCGTACATTAAACCCGATAAACCCCTATTTTGTCAATTAATATTTAGTTTGATAAATATGTGAATGCCTGTGGATAAGTCCGGCTAAACCGGCTAGAATAGCGCATGAATTTTAAATGGTGAAACTCATTTAATCAGTACTTGTTTAATAATTAAACATAATAAAAACATTAACTTAACAACAATTGCAAGAGGCTTATGGCATCGATGGAAAATTTTTGGTCTACCTGCCTTAATCGCTTCGAACAAGAGCTATCTGCACAGCAATTTAATACCTGGATTAAACCCTTACAGATGGAAGTCGGGGAGAATGCCATCCGTTTGCTTGCCCCAAACAAGTTTGTGCAGCAGTGGGTAAAAGAGCGCTTTTTAGGCAAGATTGAAACCATAGCAGCAGAATTATTGCCCAAAAATACTTTAATCGAACTCGCCATCTGTGAAAAAATTGCTGAAAAAAAAGCGCCTAATGGCAGCTTAAACAACAATAGCAATCCAACACCCACAGAAAACATCCTTGCCAATGTTGTAACTGCAAAAGCCTCAGTCAATCGCCGCGCTGGTGAGCGCGTCTCAGGCTTAAATCCCAGCTTCAATTTTGATAATTATGTCACTGGGCGCGCCAATCAACTCGCGCGGGCTGCTGCCATACAGGTAGCTGAGAATCCCGGCCAAGCCTATAACCCATTATTTATTTATGGTGGTGTGGGGCTGGGTAAAACACATTTGCTGCAAGCGATTGGCAATCAATTAAAACATCAGAATCCTGATGCCAACATTCGCTATCTACATGCCGAGCGCTATGTCTCTGATGTGGTAAAAGCCTACGAAAATAAGGCATTTGATGAATTTAAGCAGCAATATCATTCATTGGATTTGTTGTTGATTGATGATATTCAGTTTTTCGCCAAAAAAACACGCACCCAGGAAGAATTTTTTTACGCATTTAACACGCTGATTGAAGAAAAAAAACAAATCGTGATTACCTGCGACACTTATCCCAAAGAAATTATTGACGTCGATGAGCGCTTGCGCACCCGCTTTAGTTGGGGTTTAACGGTTGCGGTCGAGCCGCCTGAGCTTGAGATGCGCGTAGCGATTCTGCTTAAAAAGGCGGAAGAATCTAAAATCTACCTGACGGAAGATGTGGCTTTTTTTGTCGCTAAACAAATTCGCTCCAGTGTGCGCGAGCTGGAAGGTGCACTAAACCGCATTATAGCCATGGCAAAATTTACTGGCCACGCCATTGATGTTCACCTTGCAAAAGATGCTTTGCGTGATTTAATCGCGGTACGTGGCCGCCAGATTACGATTGAAAATATTCAGAAAACTGTTGCTGATTATTACAAAATCAAGGTGGCTGAAATGCACAGCAAAAAACGCTCGCGTAATTTTGCCCGGCCCAGGCAAATTGCCATGAGCTTGGCTAGAGAGCTTACCAACCACAGCTTTCCTGAAATAGGTGAGGCTTTTGGCAACCGTCATCACACGACGGTTATGCATGCATGTGAAGAAATTGAACAGCTACGCTTAAATGACCAAGCTATCGCGCGTGATATTGGCTTTTTGACTCAGGTCATACGAGATTAGACTCTAAAATAGTCATTGTGATTAAAGCAATAATAACTTGTGGATTAAATATGATTAAAGCACGGCCTTTTAAACAGTTAAAACTTTATGCACATTTAATCCGCAATTAAAAAGTTTATTTTAAACAGGTTAAAACTTATAACAAGTTATTGATTTTATTATTTTTAATGATGTTATCAACAGAAAAACCATACATTATTACTATTATTATTTTTTAAATATATATTAAACATTTAATTAACCAAGATCTTTTAAATACAAAAAACTTAAGCACTTTGGGAAAATTCAATCATGCAAATCAAAATCAATCGTGAAATCCTATTAAAGCCACTTACCAGTGTCAGCAGTATCGTTGAACGTCGTCATACACTTCCAATCCTTTCTAATTTATTGCTGGAAGCAAAAAAAAATAATATCCAGCTCACAGCGACAGACTTGGAAATGCAGATTTCACTGAACATTGAAAGTGCGTTTAATGGTGAATTATCTACAACTATTTCTGCTAAAAAACTGCTGGATATCTGCCGTTCGCTACCAGAAGGCCTAGATATCGATATGGTAAGCAACGATAGCCGTATTACGGTTAAAGCAGGCAAAAGCCGTTTTAATCTGCAGACCTTGCCAGCGGCCGATTATCCGATCATGACTAAAGTAATGGGTGATAATACGCAGGTTAAAATCAGCCAGATCGCATTCAAAAAACTGCTCAAACAGGTTGAATTTGCGATGGCACAGCAGGATATTCGTTATTATCTGAATGGATTATTGCTGGAAGTGAGTGAAAATAAATTAAATCTGGTAGGTACAGATGGACATCGTTTAAGTTTTACTTCGACCACGCTTAATCAAAGTTACGAAAAAACCGAAGTCATATTGCCTCGCAAAACAGTGATAGAGCTGATCAAACTGCTTAACGACAGTGAAGAAGAGGTCGTTATCGAAATCAATGCCGGTCAGGTCAATTTTGCGTTCAGTGATATCCGGTTAATTTCTAAAGTGATCGATGGAAAATTCCCGGATTACAATCGCGTCATCCCTAGTGGCCATCAAAATATGTTTACCTCCAATCGCTTGAACATACTCACCGCCATGCAGCGTGCCTCTATTTTATCGAATGAAAAATACCGCAGCATCCGCATGGTGCTAAGTAATAATAATCTTAAACTTATCAGCACCAATACCGAGCAGGAAGAAGCAGAAGAAGAACTCGAAATTGATTATGCCAAAGATGCCTTGGATATCGGCTTTAACGTGACCTATTTAATCGATGTATTGAATAACGTCAGCGATGAAAATATCAATTTCTCGTTTGCTGATGCCAATAGCAGTTGCCTGATTACTGTACCCAATGATGAAAATTATAAATACGTGGTCATGCCAATGCGCATTTAACTCTGTTTAACGCTTAACAAAACTTAAAATTACTTAAAAGAAACGATTATGGCAAAAGCCCCGCAGCAAGAATATAACTCAGACAGCATTAAAATCTTAGAAGGCCTTGATGCCGTGCGCAAACGTCCCGGCATGTATATTGGCGACACAGGTGACGGTTCCGGCCTGCATCATATGGTGTTCGAGGTGCTCGATAATGCGATTGACGAAGCGCTGGCAGGACATTGCGATGATATCAAGGTCATCATCCACCCTGACAACTCAATAAGCGTCTCAGACAACGGCAGGGGCATTCCTACCGATATCAAAGAAGACGATAAACACGACCCTAAACGTTCTGCAGCCGAGATCGTGATGACAGAACTGCATGCAGGCGGCAAGTTCGACCAAAATTCCTACAAGGTTTCCGGTGGTTTGCATGGTGTGGGTGTCTCTGTGGTGAATGCACTTTCTGACTGGCTGCGCTTAAAAATTTACCGCAACGGCCAAGTACACCAGATGGAATTTCAACGCGGTATACCTGTTGCGCCGCTTGCTGTGACAGGGAAAACCGATAAAAAAGGTACAGAGGTACATTTTTTGGCTTCGGTCGAAACATTTGTTCTGGTTGAGTATCACTTTGAGATTTTGGCCAAACGTATTCGCGAACTTTCGTTTCTTAATAATGGCGTAAAAATCGAGCTTATCGATCAACGCACAGGCAAAAGCGAGAACTTTGCTTATTCCGGCGGCATTAAAGGCTTTGTGGAATATATGAACCGCACCAAGTCTGTGCTGCATCCTAAAGTGTTCTATGCGATGGGCGAAAAAGACGGCATGACGGTTGAAGTAGCCATGCAGTGGAACGACAGTTATTCAGAATCCGTACAATGTTTTACTAATAATATCCCGCAGCGTGATGGCGGCACACACTTAACCGGTCTGCGCACGGCCATGACGCGCACGTTGAACCAATATATCGAACAAAGCGAGCTGGCGAAAAAAGCCAAGGTGGAAACCACGGGCGATGACATGCGCGAAGGCATTACCTGTGTGCTTTCGGTTAAAGTGCCGGATCCGAAATTCTCATCACAAACCAAAGACAAACTGGTTTCATCAGAGGTGCAGCCGGTGGTTTCAGAAGTGGTTTCAGCAAAATTGGCTGACTTCTTGGCCGAGAATCCGGCAGATGCCAAAATCATCTGCGGCAAAATTGTAGAGGCGGCACGTGCGCGTGAAGCAGCGCGTAAAGCGCGTGAAATCACCCGTCGCAAAGGCGTGATGGATACGCTTGGTTTGCCGGGCAAGCTGGCAGATTGTCAGGAAAAAGACCCGGCATTATGCGAGCTTTACCTGGTCGAGGGTGACTCCGCAGGTGGTTCGGCCAAGCAGGGGCGCGACCGTAAAAACCAGGCCATTTTGCCGCTGAAAGGTAAAATTTTAAACGTAGAAAAAGCGCGTTTTGATAAATTATTGGGCAGTCAGGAAATCGCCACGCTGATTACCGCACTCGGCACCAGCATCGGTAAAGATGACTTCAGCGCCGAGAAATTGCGCTATCACCGCATTATCATCATGACCGATGCTGACGTCGATGGCGCACACATCCGCACGCTGCTGCTCACCTTCTTCTACCGCCAAATGACCGAGCTGGTCGAGCGCGGCCATGTATATATCGCGCAGCCGCCGCTTTACAAGGTGAAGCAGGGCAAAGACGAACGCTATTTAAAAGATCAGCAGGAGCTGGATATTTATCTGCTGAACTCCGCATTAAAAGGGGCCGAGCTAGACACCAAAACCAATGCGGGCATGATCACGGGCGAGCCTTTGGGCGAAATCGCCAAGCAAATGGTACTGACAGAAGCGGTGATTCGCCGCATTGCCTCGCTGTATGACGAAAGTGTGCTGCGCGCAATTCAGGATGTAGGTGAAATTGATTTAAGCAGCGAGGGCAATGCCAATAAAGTGGCCGAACAGCTGCGTCCTATTTTAGGCGCAATCGGCAGCGAGGTGATTGTGGGCTTTGATGCAGAAACCAATACCTATCGCCTGGAAGTGAACAAGTACGTACACGGCAACCTGCAATGCTGCGTGATTGATGCCGAGTTTTTAAGCAGCGGCGATTACAGGCAGATTCTAAAAGTATCCACCATGCTGCATGGCCTGATAGGCGCGAGCGCGGTGATTAAACGTAACGAGAAAGAGCAAGCAGTAACCACCTTCAAGCAAGCGCTGGATTGGCTGCTAAGCGAAGCGAAAAACACGCTGAATATCCAACGCTACAAAGGCCTGGGCGAGATGAACCCGGAACAGCTGTGGGAAACCACCATGGACCCGAAAGTACGCCGTTTACTGAAAGTACAGATTGATGACGCGATTGCCGCCGATGAAATCTTTACTACGCTGATGGGCGATAACGTAGAGCCAAGACGTGCATTTATTGAAAGTAATGCATTGGGTGCAAGTAATCTGGATATTTAATTGGCGTATTTGATTTAGTAGATTGAGAATTTATTTATGAAAATTCTTTTTATCTTTCTAATTTTTACATCTACCAGTATCGTATTTGCTGAGGAGGTAGACAATTATCAGGTCTTGGGTCGAGTAATCGAATCAAAATATATAGACACACAAAGAAGAGAGTCTAATGCAGGAGAACAAGGTGTAGCGTCGGTGTTCGGACTTCTCGGTGCTATTTTTGCCGAAGTTATGTCTGTCGAAAAGCGTGCATATTACACTTATAAAGTAAGTACCGAAGACAACAGGGTTTTTGAAGTGGCTAGTCGTACAAATTACACTATAAATGATTGCATTAAAGTAATTTATCCTAGATTGCCTGGTGGAATTCCAGAAAGTGGAATTGAAAGTGAAACCAAGCTAGAAGCTAGTAGGGAGTGTCGAGAGATTAAATCTGAAATTTCAACCCAACCGGGATAGATATTGAATTAATGTAGTGAAATAAGAATCTTCAAAACACCTCCCTTGGAAGCCAATATCCATGAGGCGTGGAAGCCTCTATTTCTCGCTTTTGTTTGTTAAAAATATAGTTAATTAAAACTCAACCATTTCAAACCCTGCTTTGCTAACGCCGCACTCCGGGCATTTCCAATCTGCGGGCACGTGTTCCCAGCGCGTGCCGGGTGGAATGCCGTCTTCCGGCCAGCCTTTTTCTTCCTCGTAAATCAAACCGCATACTACACACATCCAAGCTTTCATATTATTTCTCGTTTAAATGTTGCTTAAGTTATTTTAGGTGATAAATACGTAAGCTTGTCGCAAACGCGCAAAAAAACTTACAGATAAAAAAGCCCGCTTGCGTGGGCTATAAGTGGATAAATTTAAACTTATAAACCTAATGCTTTGGCAACGCCCGCGCCGTAAGCTGGGTCGGCCTTGCTGCAATTGGCAATGTGGCGTTTTTGAATTTCCACCGAAGCACCGCCAACAGAGCGTGCGGTATTCTCAAACAACACCTGCTGTTGCGCTGGCGTCATCAAGCGGAACAAGGCGCCCGGCTGACTGTAGTAATCTTCATCCACGCGGTGATTCCAGTGATCGGCCATGCCTTCAACGGCTAATGGCGGTTCGCTGAAATCCGGCTGCTCTTGCCATTCGCCTTTGGTATTAGGCTCGTACCCAATGGTAGAGCCCTGGTTGCCGTCAATACGCATCGCGCCGTCACGATGATAGCTGTGGAATGGGCACTTAGGCGCATTCACGGGTATCTGGTGATGGTTAACGCCTAACCTGTAACGCTGTGCATCACCATAAGAGAACAAACGCGCCTGAAGCATCTTATCTGGCGAAAAGCCGATGCCAGGTACAACCGCCGCAGGGTTAAACGCAGACTGCTCGACTTCTGCAAAGAAATTTTCCGGGTTGCGGTTAAGCTCAAACTCACCCACTTCAATTAACGGATAATCGCCATGCGGCCATACCTTGGTTAAATCGAATGGGTTAATGTGGTAAGAACCCGCTTCTTTTTCCGGCATGATTTGCACAAACATCTTCCATTTCGGAAAGTCGCCTTTTTCAATACTTTCATACAAATCACGCTGATGGCTTTCGCGGTCTTTACCGACGATTTCCTGGGCTTCTGCATCGGTTAAGTTTTTAATGCCTTGTTGTGAGCGGAAGTGGAATTTCACCCAAAAACGCTCATTTTTTGCATTGATAAAACTAAATGTGTGGCTGCCAAAGCCATGCATGTGGCGGTAAGTCGCGGGCAAGCCGCGTTCGCTCATCACAATAGTTACCTGATGTAATGCTTCAGGCAAAGATGTCCAAAAATCCCAGTTGTTCTCGGCGCTGCGCATATTGGTGCGCGGGTCACGTTTTACGGCGTGGTTCAAATCGGGGAACTTCAAAGGATCGCGCAAGAAGAATACCGGCGTGTTGTTGCCGACCATATCCCAATTGCCTTCCTCAGTATAAAATTTCAATGCAAAGCCGCGAATGTCACGCTCAGCATCCGCTGCGCCGCGCTCGCCCGCCACTGTGGTGAAGCGTGCGAATAACTCGGTTTTTTTGCCCACTTGCGAGAATATTTTGGCGCGGGTGTATTTGGTGATGTCATGCGTGACGATAAATGTGCCGTAAGCGCCTGAACCTTTGGCATGCATACGGCGCTCTGGAATCACTTCTCTATCAAAATGTGCAAGTTTTTCTAACAACCATACGTCTTGCAATAATACCGGGCCGCGCGGGCCAGCGGTCATGGTGTTCTGGTTATCTGGAACGGGTGCACCAGCGGCCGTGGTT
>WBZU01001836.1_pt1 | contig 15331 bp, 11 predicted proteins | sample 5204311 | NCBI WGS metagenome assembly WBZU01 (sample SAMN12344359, study PRJNA552823) | activated sludge metagenome | biome: Activated sludge suspended growth; feature: Nitrification reactor; material: Wastewater; isolation source: activated sludge from nitrification reactor of wastewater...
GCCGCGCCCAGGTCGCCGCCGTTCGTTGCAGTCTGCAACGCGACGGAGCCCACGGCGCCGGGGAGCGCGGGGAACTGCACGGCCAGCGACGCAGGAACCAGTGCGTTGCCGATGGCCTGCACGATGATGCGCCCATCACCCAGGCCGGTGCCGTTGCCGCGCACCCAGAAGGTGACGGAGAGCGAGGCGTTCTGCCCTGGCTCCGTGATGGTGAGTGATACGGGCGGCGGTGCATTGCCAAAGCGCACGCGGCGCAGCGCCGTGCCGCCGCCATTGGTGCGCGCCTCGATGAAGAGATCGGTGCCCGGCGCGATCCCGCCTTGCAGCGTCAGCGTCGTCGCCCATTGCGTGCCCTGGAAGGTGCCGGCCGGCGGGGCGGTGCCCACCTGGCGCCCGCCGCCATCGCGCGCAGTGACCGTGACGCTGCAATTGAAGGCGGCGTCCCCGCGCACGGTGAAGGAAGCCGGCACGTTGACACCCTCCGCCGGCTCGAAGATCGACAGGGCTGCCGACGCACACGTGCCGACCCCGCCGTTGTTGAGGTTGACCATCACGCGGCTATATTCCACGCCGCTGGAGGTCGCAATCAGGGTCAGCATCTGACCTTGCGCGCCGGGGACGGTCAGGGTCACGTTGTAGGTGCCCTGCCCGCCGATGCCGACGTTGGGACCGCTCAGCGTCGTGACAGCCTCGCCCACCTGGACGCCGCGGCTATCCAGCGCGCGGATGACGACGTTGCCCTCAAAGAGGCCACAGCCGCTGCCGCTCACCGCGAAGGTGGTGCCGACGCTGGCGCCGGGCGTCGGGGTGGTGATGGAGAGAAATGGCGTCGGGCACGGCCGCGGATCGGGACCGCCCCCTGGAATGCGGATGGGCTGGCCGGCCAGCAGCCGGTAAGGGCTGGGAATCCCGTTGAACTGCATCAGGTAATCACCGTTGACATTGAAGCGTCGGGAGATGGAAAAGACGGTATCGCCCCAGATGACGGTGTACATATTGCCAAAGATTGGGCCCTGGGCATGTTGGGTGCAGCCGTTGTCGATGATGCCGGGTGACGGTGAGGACGGCGGGCAACCGCTGAAGGTGCTGCCGGCGGCCTGTGCGGCGCGCGGTGCGGCGGCCAGCAGGCACAGCGCGGCGAGTAGCGTGAGGATGAGGGATTTGCGCATGTCGTCTCCTTTGTCCCATCGGACGGCGTGGGTTGTCAGTGGCATCATAGCGACAAAGCGACGAAGTCGCAAGAGCGCTGCCGGGATGGCTCAAATGCCAATCGAAGGCGGATGACGCGGATCGGGCGGATCCATGCGGATCAATCCGCAACAACAAAGTGAAGATCGGCGAGATTCCACCGAATCCGCATCACCTGCCTTCGATTTCGGTGCGATCATGGATGGCGGCCGGAACGGGGCTGCGGAGAGAATTGGAAGCGGCGTACAGGTGAAGTACACTGGAAAACAGACCAGGCGCGATTGCCTGCACCGCACACCAGCCACCAGAAACGGGACAAGACCATGCGCACGAACATCAACCGCCTGCCGCGTTCGGCACCGGAATCTCAGGGCATCCCCGCCGCCGCCATCACAGCGTTGCTCGACGCGGCCGCACGCGCCGGCGCCGGGCTGCACAGCCTCATGCTCGTACGCCACGGGCACGTGGTCGCCGAAGGGTGGTGGGCGCCCTATGCGCCCGAACTGCCGCACATGCTCTTTTCCCTGAGCAAGAGTTTTGCCGCTACGGCGGTGGGGCTGGCCGTGGCCGAGGGACAGTTGAGCGTCGACGACCACGTCGCGAGCTTTTTCCCGGATGCACTGCCGCCCGTCGTGAGCGACAACCTGGCCGCAATGCGCGTGCGCCACCTGCTCAGCATGAGCACCGGGCACGATGCCGACGTGACGAACGCGGTGAAGGACGCCCCAGACGGCGACTGGGTGCGCGCCTTTCTGGCCCAGCCCGTGCAGCACCGGCCCGGCACGCACTTCGCCTACAACAGCGCGGCGACGTACATGCTGTCGGCGATCGTGCAGCGGTTGGCGGGTGAGCGGCTGCTGGATTATCTCGGCCTTCGGCTGCTGGCGCCGCTGGGTATCGCCGGAGCGACGTGGGAGCGCTGCCCGCGTGGTATCGACGTGGGCGGCTGGGGACTACGCGTGCGCACGGAGGACATTGCGGTCTTCGGCCAGCTCTACCTGCGCGGCGGCGTGTGGCGCAACCAACAGATCGTGCCCGCGGCGTGGGTGGACGAAGCGACGCGCTGGCAGGTGAGCAACGGCGATGATCCGAACAGCGACTGGGCACAGGGCTACGGCTACCAGTTCTGGCGCTGCCGGCACAACGCCTACCGCGGCGACGGCGCCTTTGGCCAGTTCTGCCTGGTGCTGCCAGAGCAGGACGCGGTGCTGGCCATTACCTCCGGCGACATGGATATGCAGCGCACGCTGAACCTGGTGTGGGAGCATCTGCTGCCGCAGATGAAGGACGGCGTGCAGCCCACCGACGTGGCAGCCGGCAGCGCGCTGCGCGAGCGGCTGGCTACGCTGACGCTGGCGCCCGTAGCGGGCGCGGCGACTTCGCCACTGGCGGCGACGGTCTCCGGCCGGCGCTATACCTTCCGCGCCAACCAGCAAGGCATCGAGGCGGTGTCGCTGGCCTTTGCGCGCGAGGGATGCCTGCTCACGGTGACGGACCGCGCCGGCGAGCATCACATCGGCTGCGGCTATGGCACCTGGCACCTGGGCGAGGGCGGGCTGGACACAAGCGAGCCGCAACGTGTCGGCGCCAGCGGCGCGTGGACCGCGCCCGACACCTTCACGGTGAAGCTGGCCTACTACACGACGCCTTTCTGCCCGCAACTCACCTGCCGCTTTGACGGCGACCGCCTGCACTTTCAGGTGGTGATGAATGTGGATTTTGGCCGGCGGACGCGGCCGCGGCTGACGGGGAGGGCGTGATACACATGTCGAGCATCCATCGAATCAAAGGATTTGCTGCCTTGCACCGATTAACATTCAAGGAAAGCGCGCTCGCTTTTCGCGCCGCGTAATGCGGTCGACTGGCGATCCCCACGTCTCCGCATGAACCGGCGTTACGCAATTCGAGTGTCTGTTCTGCTATAATGTTTGGTGACCGTACAGAGTGTACAGTCTGTTCGCTCCAGGGAGAAGAGATCAGTTATGCAACAGACAATCGGCGTCACCGAAGCACGCAGCAAGTTCAGCGAGTTGGTCGACCAGGTCCGCTACCGCGGCGAAACCGTCGTGCTCATGAAGAGTGGCAAACCGGCCGCGGCGCTGGTCCCCTATGCCATGTTGGAGCAGTTAAACCAGGCGCGGGAAAAGCTCTTCGCCGTAGTCGACGAGGTGCAAGCCCAGAATCGTGATCTCGCCATGAACGACGCCGAATTGATGAACTTTGTCAACGAGGTCGTGCATATGGTGCGCCGCACACAGGAAAGCTAGACCCGTATGCGCGTGGTGGTCGATTCAAATGTACTGATCAGCGCGTTGCTCAAGGCCGACAGCGGACCGGCCCGGGTCGTCGCCCTCTGGCGCGAGGGAGCTATTGAACTGGTCGTTTCAAGTGCAATCGTTGCCGAAATCACACGCGTGCTGGCCTACCCACGTATCCGAAGCAAGGTCTCTGAGGAAGACGCCGCCCGCTTTGTCACCCTGCTTCGCGCGGCCGCCACATTTGTGGAGCCGGCAGAAGCGGTCGTCGCCGTCGAGCGCGATCCTGACGACGACATATTCATTGCATTGGCGCTCACCAGCGATGCTGAGTTGATCATTTCGGGCGACAGTCATTTGCTGGACTTGGGCGTATACCAAGGCATCCAGATTATCGGGCCGGCGCAATTTGTCAACATGATGCGCTCATCCACGGACGAAGAGGAGTAGATCCCGGCATCCGAGCCATTGTTGCCGCATGGCGGCTATGCGGGCAAAGCGGCGCCCGCTGGTTGAAACACAGCGGCTGATATGTGAAGCTGTGTTGAAAAACGCACTGACCAGGCGATCGTGGCATCCAACCAACCGGCTTCGAGCCGGTCTTGCATAGCAGACGCCGATTTCAATCGGTGGTTTCGGCGCCGGTACACTCAGCTTGATGCCTATGGGTCAGCACCGTCGCTACCATCGCTCCTGTCTTTCCTCGCTGTGTATCGGTTTCGTCACCGACTGCCCGGTCCGAAGAACCCGCGCACGTTCTATGTTGCCGATACAGCATTACAGCATTTGCCGGATGAACACTTCGCCGAACTATGCTAGACTGGTGGGCGAACCTCCTTTCTTGAATGACCACCAGGAAAGCGACAAGGCCGGGGCGCATGCGCCCCGGCCTTGTCAGTTGTGCTGCGCTCCGAATCGTCCTGGGTGCGTGCGACGCCGCGTCGGGCCGGCCCCCAAGGTTGCCGCCAGATCGTTCTTTTCGTATACTGCGGGCACCGGCAACACGGTACAAGCGCGGCAAAAAAGGGGAAACGCAGACGGATTGTGATACCGACCGAAACCAACCGAGGAGCAATCGCATGACACGCGGGCGTCAATGGCGGATCGCGTGCCTGCTCTTGCTGCTGCTGATCCTGAGCGGGTGCCAGCCTGTCACTTCCGATGAGGAGTTGCGCGGGCGCGTCACGCTCTGGCACAGTTGGACCGGGACTGAAGCCGTCGAACTGCGTGCGGCGTTGGCGCGGTTCCAGGAAGTTCATCCCGCGGTGCAGGTCGTCGAGCTGGCCTTGCCAGACGCGCAGATTTTCCAAGAATTCACGAGTGCGGCCCACGATGGCCTGGCGCCAGACGTGCTGATCGGGCAAAACCGCTGGATCAAGGAACTGGCGGACGCCGGCCAGATCCGGCCGTTGGCCCAGGCCGACGCACCGTCGACGCTGGCCATTGCGCGCAATCGTGCGCTTGTCGCCTATGAAGGGGAGCTGTTTGGCGTGCCGCTCTTCCTGGCCCCGCGCGCCCTCTACTACAACAAGAGCCTGGTAACCGAACCGGCAACATCGCTTGACGATCTGTTACGGGAGGCTGCGGCCGGCAATCGGGTCGAGTTCGTGCCTCGTTTCGAGGAGGCCTATTGGGGCATCCAGACCTTCGGGCAGGGGCTCTTCGACGCGGAGGGCCGCTTCACCCTGGACGAAAGTGGCTTCGAGGAATGGTTGCGTTGGTTGGATAGCGCCCAACGCGCGCCGGGCGTCATCCTGAACGTCGACGACGAGTCGCTCCTCGATCTCTTTGCCTCGGGCCAGATTGCCTATTACATCGCAGGGCCGGAGAGCCTTGCGCGCATCACCGAACGCATGGACGAAGCGAACCCCTTTGAAGTCGGCGTCGCGCCGCTGCCGGCGGGGCCGGCCGGCCCCGCCGGGCCGCTGGTGCCGGCCGAGACCATCCAGTTCTATGCGCACTCGTCTCCAGAACAGGCGCGCATCGCAAACGAGCTTGCCGCCTTTTTGGCGAACGAGCGCCAGGGCATCCGCTTCATGCGCGAACTGCGCAAGGTGCCGGCCAATCCACGCATCCAGGTCGACCGGCGCATCTACCCCATCGTCAGCGGCTTCGCACAACAGGCGCGCACAGCGGTTGCCTTGCCCCTCGCGGTACCCGCCGAGTTGCTCTTTGCCGCAGGCAATCGTGCCTACACGAGTGTGCTCTCAGGGTCATCAACGCCGGCGGATGCAGTCTGCCAGTTTGCACGCGAAGTCGCCGCGTTTCAGGACGACACCGTGCCGGAGCCGAGTCTGCCGGAACGGTGTGTGCTGGCGGAACAATGAGCCACCGCCGCGAGGCCGGTGCGCGACGATAGTCAACGATTCGGGAGAAGCCGATGATCAGCAATGGCCTGTACCAAAGCGAGCAATTGATTGATATCATACGCCATCAGATTGAGTATTTGCTGGCCATGATCGTGCGCCCGGTAGTGCAACAGCAATTGCTTGTCATGCTCCTGATCCTGGTCATCGCCTGGTTGGTGCCAGAGCTTTTGCGCAGGTGGCGACGCCAAACCAGGGGCGCCGCCAAACTTCCACACGGCGCGGGGATGTCACGCCGGCAGCGGCTGACGGCGTCCGTGCACTTGCTCCTGGCGCCCGTCGTTGCCCTGCTGCTCTTGGATCTCGCCATCCGGCTCTATGCGCGGCGCGGTTTGACCGATGGCTTGCTGGCGGACATGAACACCATGGTCTGGATGTGGCTCGGCTACCGCGGGGTGGTGATCTTGCTCTTTGTCCTCTTTGGGGAAGCATTCCGCCCCTACCGCCGGTGGATCGTCACACCAGGGTTCGTCATCCTGGTCATTGCCCAGGTAATCTATGTCCTGCCCGGTACGGTGACAATCGTTGACGCCACCATCAACCTGGGCACCCTGGTCTTCACGCTCAGCAATCTGCTCCTGGCCTTGCTTGTGCTCTATCTATTCATCATTGCCGGCTGGGTCATCGGACAGAGCATGATGCACTGGCTGCCCAGTCGCATCAGCGCCGAGCAGGGCGTCATCGACTCGGTCGCTACGTTGACGCGCTACGCGCTCCTGGCCGCGGGGATCGTCCTCTCCCTCAGCCTGCTGGGATTGGACTTCACCTCAATTGCGATCATCGCCGGCGGCCTGTCGGTTGGGATTGGGATCGGCATGCAGGACTTCGTCGCGAATTTTGTCAGCGGCCTTGTCCTGCTCTTTGAACAGACGCTGCGACCGGGAGATGTCATCGAAATCGAAAACCGCATCTCCCAGGTGCAGAAGATCAGCCTGCGTGCCACGACCGTGCGCACCCTCACCAACCAGGAACTGATCATCCCGAACAGCACATTCACTTCGCAACAGGTCACCAACCTGACCAAGTCCGACCGCATCGTGCGTATCCTTGTGCCGCTGAGCGTGAGCTATCGGAGCAGCCCGGAAACGGTCAGGTCGGTTGCCAGTGCGACGGCGCTCCAGCATGAATTGGTCCTGGCCGAACCGCCGCCCTTCGTGGCCTTTCTGGGCTATGGGGAGTCCAGCCTCGACTTCAATCTCTCGGTGAGCGTCGACCAACCGGAACGCTCGGGGCGCATCCGGAGCGACCTCTACTACATGCTCTGGGACGCATTTGCCGAGCATGGCATCGAAATTCCCTTCCCGCAGCGCGATCTCAATCTTGGCGACGGCTGGGAAAAGCTGATGCCGGCCGCGGCGATGGAATAGGGTCGCCGGCGTCACTCGCCCGGTGGACGCGCGGCATTCGCGATATCCGTCAGAAACTGTACGTCGGGGGCACCCACCACGCCCATCGTTTGCAGCGCGGCCTGCCAACTGACTGACTTGGCAAACAGGCGCGCCTGCGCCAAGTCATGCCAGCCCAGGAGCGCAATGATCTCGTGTGGATCCTCCACGTTGCGGAGCACCAATGCCTCACCGGTTGCGCCGCCCGCCTGTCGCGTCGAAGAGTAAATATCGAAGGCTTCTTTCCACCGGGCAAAGTCACTGACCGTTTGCCGGACGTAGAGGTAGTTCATCATCTTGCGCCTGGATTGATTGGGGTTCCGGATGGTCAGCCGGCTGCCTCAAAATACATGGCATGTGGCGGGTGAATGACGCCCGCTTCCTCCACCATTGCCTGGTGCTCCGGGGTCTCGGTCGCCGCCATCATGCCCTCCATATCATGCACATTGAGGGCGATGGCAACATTGTTACCCCCTTCCGGAATCGTGAAAAAGAAGATGTCCGTGGCGTAGGGCGCAAACGCCTCTACGGTCCTGGCTCGACAAGCCAACCACTGATCGACATCCTTAACGGCATGGGTAACAATCATTCTGGCCATGGTGAGTCTCCTTATGATGAGTAGACTAAAGTGTTCTGCTGTACCCTGGTACGTCCTGCCCGACCCACGTCGAAACAATATCATGTTTGCTGCCCGCGTAGTGCTTTTCCCATTCCACTTTTGATCCTTCATACCAGGTCAAGAACGACTTCAAGGTGTTCTCATCGGCGAACTGCATGTGAACCATGACGGCATTCGGATCATCTGAGCTGCGATGCAGGCTGTAGGCTGAGACGCCTTGCTCTTTGAACATCTGGGCCAGACCATCGGGATCAGGGTTCAGCCATGAATCGAAATTTTCCACTTGGAACCGCAAGAACAAGCTGACTGACATGGTGTATCTCCTTGTGATTGAATCGCAAACGAACTCGACTGAGACTGATGATACCGAACCAACGTCACCACTTCGTAACCAGTAGCGATTTCATCGTCAGCACCTGCCCGTCAGCCCACGAAGGGACGGAGAATAATGGCAGTTCCCATGATCGCAGTGAGCGGGTATACTCGGGGCACTTTTCTTCATCTCAGGTCAATTCATCGATGAATCAACTGACATTGTCTTTTCTGGGTGCCTTCGAGGCGCTGCTGAACGATCAGCCGCTCATCAATTTTCGCTCTGCCAAGGTGCAGGGGTTGCTGATCTACCTTGTCCTCACCCGGCAACATGCGCATGAGCGTGATGTGCTGGCCGCCATGTTTTGGCCGGACGAACCGGAGCGTGTCGCCAATCAGAATCTGCGCCAGTCGCTCTATCGGCTGCGCCAGTTGCTGGGCGATACAGAATCCGAAAAAGAGCCGCTTCAACAGGCGCAAGGCGAGCCGTATCTGCTGGTCACACGCACAACGGTGCAGTTCAATGCGGCCAGCAATTTCACGTTGGATGTTGCGACCTATCTCTCCCACTTGGAAGCCAATCAGCTCGAGCAGGCGGTCGCGCGCTATCGCGGCGATCTTTTGCCTGGCTTCACCTGCGACAGCCTGCCCTTCGACGAATGGCTGCGTCAGGAACGCGAACCGTTGCACCGCCTGGCATTGGATGCGCTCTTCGAGTTGACGGCCCAGAGCCTGACGCGCGGCGACCCTCATAGAGCGCAACGTCTGGCGCGGCAGCAGTTGGTTTTGGAGCCGTGGCGCGAAGAAGCCCACCGCCAGTTGATGCAGGCGCTGGCTCTATCCGGCGAGCGCAGCGCGGCGCTGGCTCAGTACGAAACGTGCCGCCGCGTCTTGCTGGAGGAACTGGGCATCGAGCCTGCGCCCGCAACCAAAACGCTGCTCGCCCGTATTCGTGACCAACAGATCGAGCCGCACGCACACCATCGAGCAGATGGCGCTCATGAGCGGCAGCGGTTGATCACGCCCTTTGTGGGTCGCCAGCGTGAATATGAGTTATTGGTCGACGCGTACCGGCAGGCGCGTCGCAACTCGCTCCAGGTTGTCGCGCTGGTGGGCAATGCGGGGATTGGCAAGAGCCGGCTCGCGCAACAGTTCTTGGCGTGGGCGGCAACGCAGGGGGCCGACGTGCTACATGGCCGAACCTTCACCACGAGCGCCGGCCTTTCCTACCAGCCCATCACCCATCTGCTGCGCCAGCGGCTGGAACGGGAAAACGCCCCCGAAGATTTGCTCTCCGACTTGTGGCTCTCCCAGCTTACCCGTCTCCTGCCGGAACTGCGCGAGCGCTATCCCGACCTGCCTGAACCCACGCAGGAAGAGAACACGGCACGCGAGCATCTATTTGAGGCGATTACGCGCCTGATTCAAGCGCTGGCCGCGCGCAAGCCGCTCATACTCTCCATCGACGACTGGCACTGGGCGGACGTGGCCTCCCTGGATCTGCTGCACTATGCCGCCGTGCGCTGGTCGGAAGCGAAATTGCCCATTCTGATGATCCTGACCCTTCGCCAGGAAGCCGTCAGCGAATCGCCTGAACTGCAAAGCTGGCTGACAAAGCTCAGCCACGCGACAGCTACCGTGTCGCTGCCGTTGAAAGAACTGACCCAAACGGACACGGGGCAACTCGTTCGGACGCTGCTGGTGCCGGAAAACGGGAAGGTCGAACCGTCGCTGAGCCAGGTGAGTGAGTGGCTCTTCGCCGAAACTGACGGGCAGCCGCTCTTCCTGGCGGAAACGCTCAAAGCCCTGGTGGCAGATGGCCTGCTTCAGCACAACGCAGCTACCGCCACCTGGCAGATCGACTTTACGAAGTTTGCCGAACAAGGCGCCGGCTCCCGTATCGTACATGGCGTCCAAGAAATCATTCAAGGCTGGCTGGCGCGCATCAGTGACCCGGCGCGGGCGATGGCAGCGGCCGTTTCCGTTCTCGGCCAGCAAGCTACCTTTGGCCACCTCTGCCACGTCGCCGGGCTTGACGAAGTGCAGGCCGTCGACGCCTTGGATGACCTGCTGGGCAAACAGTTGTTGCAGGAAGCGGACAGCGCCTTGACCTTGCCCGATCCCGGTCCCATCTACAGCTTTTCCCATCAGAAAGTGAGCGAGGTCGTCTATGCCGAGGCGGGCGCCGCGCGCCGCCGGCTGCTGCACCGGCGCGCCTTCGAGACGCTGTACCGGGCGGCAACGCCGGCCGCCGACCTGGCGTATCATGCGCTCCACGCGGGGCTGCCGGCCGAGACCATTCGCTATAGCCTCATCGCCGGCAACGAAGCGATGGCGATCTTTGCTGTTCGCGTGGCCATTTCGCACTATGAAACAGCGTGGCGGATCATCGAACGAAGCGGGTGGCCCGAAGAACTTTCCGGTGCAGACCGGCAAACCCTCTACCGGGCTTTGGGGCGCGCTTACGAGCTGACCGAAGCCTGGCCCAAGGCGCAGCAGATCTACGAAACCATGATTGCCCATGCCCAGATGCTGGGAGCCTCCGCGATCGAGTGCCTGGGGCTCAATCATCTGGCAACGGTGTACCTCAATGGGCTGAACGACAGGGCGCAAGCGTTGCACATTCTGGAGCGAGCGCGGCAAGTGGCCGAACAAAGCGGCGACCGCCGCGGGTTGGCCGAAACCGAATGGAATCTCTCGTTGGCCGCGATCCACGCGCAAGATGCAAAATCGGCGCTCCACCATAGTGAACAGGCGGTGGCCATCGCCCAGGAGTTAGGCCACCCGCACTTGCTGGCCCGCTGCCTGACGTCAACGGCACAGGCGTACTCTTTCCTCCGTCAGTGGGACAAAGCGCTGCTCTATGTCCTTGAGACCCACAAGCTGTACGTCGCTGACGGCGATCTCGTGATGGCCGCCAACAGCCAGCGTGGGCTGGGCTTCTTGCAGATATTTTCGGGTCACCCCGCGGAGAGTTTGGAGACGTTGCGCGCAACACTTGCCTTTAGCCGGCAGATTGAAAATCTGATGGGCGCGGCAGACTGTGCCTGGATCCTGGCGCGCACCCACCTGGAGCTGGGCAACTATGGCGAAGCTATCGAGCTTGGCCGGCTGGCCGTTGCGCAGACGCGCACCGTGGGGCACCCGCTGATCCATTCGCTGGCACGCTCGGCGTGGGGCGTCATCCTGCGCACGGTCATGGATTGGGATGCTGCCCGGGCGACATTGTTGGATCTGTTTGCGCAATCGCAGGCGGAAGGGGTGTTCGGTTGGACAGACCAGGCGCCTGAATTGTGTGCCCTGTACGCCGCCATCGGCGATTGGGAGCAGGCAGCCGTCTACGCCAGGCAGGTCTCCCACCCGATGCATGAAGACGAGCCATTGCTGCCCTTCAACTTGACCGGCTGGTACGAAACCGAAGCGTTGCTGCGCGCGGGCGATGGCGCTGCCGCGCGGGCCGGCGTCGCCCGCCTGGAGAAGGCAGTGGGGACCAATCGACGCTATCGCCTCATTCTGCTGCGGTCGCAGGCGGTGCTGGCGCAATGGGATGGCGAAGAGGCGCAGGCGATCCGTCACCTGCAGGCTGCCCTGGCGCTGGCGCGGGAGATCGGCCTGCCCGGTGAAGCGTGGCCGATCCTGGGTGAGCTGGGCAGATTGGTTGTGGCGCAGGGAGATCTTGCGAGGGCGAGCGCGGCCTATGCAGAAGCCGCCGTCATTATCCAGCGCCTGGCGGAGACGATTGGCGAAGAAGAGCTGCGGACGCGGTACTTGACGGCCGTTCCCGTCCAGTCCATCCTCCAAAAGTCAAGGCTGGCATAAGCCGTCCGCGGATCATCGGGTTACTATCACCCCCGGCAGATTGGATGCGCAGGTATTTCATTGCCGAGCTTGTTTTGCTGCCTGGGCACGAACAAGCGCCGCTTGGGCAATGAAGGGTATCGCGGAATCGGGAAATGGCGCTACGCTGCTGACGTTGATTTCACAAAGCACATACGTGTCTTCGCCTGATTCATCCCTTGGCCCAAGCAGGAAATCTGCATCCCACAGCACCGGCAAGTGCGCAGAATCAATATCCAACAGTCGTTGCAGGGTCGGTACCCACTCCTGCTCCAATTTCCATTTGAGCGCCTGGCCTTCCGGCATGGTGGGCGGATGGTACAAGCGAGGACCAGGTTCAGGCGCCTCAGTAGGCGGGGCACCGGGCGGCGCCGGATAAAGGGCATTAATTGCCTGATGCCCAAAGCCAACCACCTTGTCATGCACCAGGTAGCAGCGCAGCATACCTTCATCCAGCCGGGGTTGGTAGGCCTGCTCAATCATTTTGCCGGCGTTGGCAAAGTAGGGCTCGCAAAGGGCGATAAATTCACCCAACTCGATCTCTTCTTCAATGCTGCCTCGTTTGGCGTGCCTGACTCTAACCCGCGTCTCGGATTGTGGCAGCAAAGCAGTCGCGCCGTGCCCGCCACCCGCCGGCCAGGGCGCGGCCAACGCCACCTTCCAAACGCCAATCCCGCCATTGCCTCGGTATTGTTTCAGGACACTGACCTCGCCTTGAGCCAAATGGATGGGTAATTTCTGACGAAGTTCTTCCATCGTATTGTACAAGTGCGTGTCACTGCCCCAGCCCATATCGCGCGTTCGAAATAGGACCTCTTTGGTGCCCATCTTCAGAATGACATCAGGGTGAGTGCTGACAAATATACCCTGAGCGGCAATCTCTCGCAGGGGAGAATCAAGGATCGTTCTATCACGTCCGCCTTCGAGCGGATTGAACCATACCAGTACGGCATCTATCTGCAAAAGCTGTTGGCGCACCTCATCAGCAAAGTCATCGTGATATACGGCCGGCTCAGCCTTTGCCCCAAGCTCACGCAATGCCTGAAACACCGGTGAGAAGCGGTTGCCTTCAGATGTTGCGTTTTTTCGAGCCTCATAATTGCCGGGATAAAGAATCGCAATTCGAGTTGTGCCGATATCTCTCATGTTTTCACCAATTCTGCCTCAAGGCTTTTCGTACAACTGAATCTGCCCGCCGTAAAAGTCGCGCGTCCGCGTCACGTTCATCTGCTCGGCCAGCGCTTGCGGGATCAGCCCCTCCGGATCCGTATAGGAATCATGGCTATACACCAGCCAAACTCTGTCATGCCCGCGCACCATTGCGTTCAACTTGGGAAGATCGTTCTCCGTCATCTTCGGCTCCAGGACGCTATCTCGGACCAGGTCCAGCGGAACCCCCTGTTTTTCTACCTCAATCGAATATAGCTCGGCAATTGGCTCAAAATAGTAGTCGAACGGGATAACCACGAAGTTGGAATTGAAGAGGAGCAGATCGTCTTTCTCAGCGAAATTGGCGACATAGCCGGCAGCCGTGTTCCAATCCTCTTTTTGCCCGAACCGGTAGTAATCCCCGACCGCAAATAGGTAGTTTGCCGCCAACACCCCCAGCACCACGATCATCAGAAACCGATGTCTCACTTGCGCGATACCTGCCGCCAGGAGCAGGAGCAATGGGATCGTGATCCAAATCAGCGTCCGATCGTAAAAAATCGGCCGGCGGAGGCTGACAATCAGTTCGCCCAGAACGGGGACAGCGAACAAAGTAGCCAGGAACAGAAAGATCGAAAGTTTTTTCCGGTAGTACACCAGCCCGAGACCAAGCACCACGCACAGAATTCCAGTCATGATCTGGCTGGCTTGCGTTGGTGCAGACGCATTCAATAAGGCGCGCAGCGTCTGGGCGACGATGTACCAATCTGGTTGCGGAATCCAAAACCCCTGGTAGACTCTGCCGGCCTGCTGGATAAAGACAATGATCCATGGGCTCCAGAGCAAGAAGGTGCCGATCTGAGCCTTGACCCAGTTCCCAAGCGAGGGGGACCGGAACGCTGGTTGCGCGGCCGGCTTCGGCCGCCTCTGCACGTGCATCAGGCCAAGCACGTAGAGATTGGTGGCCAACGCGAAGAAGACCGCCGTATTGTGCGTGAGCAGGGTCGCCGCCGAGAAGACGATGAACCCAACCCAGGCCAGATCCGTCTCGATGCTTTGAATGGGCGACCAGCGATGGCGGTAGACCCAGCCACGCCAGCCGCTGCGCGGGGGCTCAACCTGAAAGCGCGGATCGGCATTGGGCTCTGGTTCGACCGGCCCGGCCGTACGCCAGGTGTGCACCCACGCGCGAAATTGGCGGCCGATCGGCTGAGCGGCACGCGCATCCGTCAGCAGCCGCACCAAGGCATAAATCGCCACGGCTGCATTGAACGTCAGCAGCGTGTACATGCGCGTTTCCTGGGCGAAGTAGAGGTTGAACGGCGAAAACGCCAGCAACGTAGCCGCCGCCATGCCCACCGCCACCCCCGCAATGCGTTTGCCGATCAGATAAATGATCGGGATCGCGGCCGTGCCGAAAAGAGCGGAGAGCAGCCGCGCGTTATAGGGTGTATCGCCAAGCAGCGCAACCCAGGGATGGAGCAGGAGGTAGTAGAGGGGGGGATGTTGGTCGATCGTGACGATCCAGTGCAGCATGTCGGCAACACCCTTGTTGGCCAGCCACACGCTGAACGTCTCATCCAGCCACATCCCCTTGGCGCCGAGCAGCAAGACGCGCAGAAATCCGCCAACCAACGTGATGATGAGAACAAACCAGGGCGCAAACTCTTCCAGTTCACTTTCCTCGTTCATTGTCTCTTGGAATCCTCATTGAGCGAGATCGCTTCCCCCATCACTTTGAGCACGGCTATGAAGACGAATCGTCTCACCAAGGCCCTGTCAATCTCTTTCAAGCGCATTCGCCCGTATCTACCCCGGATCAAAGCACCGCTGACTTCGGTTCTTTGGCGCCCATAATCAAGAGCCACAAAGCAAGCGAAAATTCCCCAATAAACCCAATCGCGAAACTCACATACGCGATTGCTCCGTAGGCCGGGAAAAGGAAGAACTGGAACGGATACAAGAGCCAGCCAAAACACTCAATCATCAATATGATGCCTAGGACTTTGGGAAGGTAGCCTGACTTATAAACCAGATAGCCAAGAGGAAAGAGCCAGGCGGCAAAGAAAAACTGGGCGATCATGAAACCATTTTTGTGTAACTCGATAACTCTAGTTTCCGGTAATTGGGGGTGGAGTAGACGGTTTGAGACGGCGATGAGCGTCGATCCCCTTGGGTAAGTGTGTGGTGGGGGAGTTCTTTTTGCGAAGTTGGGGGTCT
>WBZU01001838.1_pt1 | contig 15326 bp, 7 predicted proteins | sample 5204311 | NCBI WGS metagenome assembly WBZU01 (sample SAMN12344359, study PRJNA552823) | activated sludge metagenome | biome: Activated sludge suspended growth; feature: Nitrification reactor; material: Wastewater; isolation source: activated sludge from nitrification reactor of wastewater treatment...
CTTTAAACTTAACATGCATCTTTAATTTGCTAAAAGATTATGTCAGTAATTTATTTACAATGGTAACATAAAATTAAAGTGTATTTGCCTTTACTTTAAATAGTAATTTTGCATAACGGTGAAATCAAAATAAATCTTTCCAAACTGTTTTGGAGCTTATAGAATATGTTACAATTTATGAGAAAGGTTAAACTAAATTTTTTTAAAAAATCATAGTTGAATAAGCTGCTCCGCGCAGCCTTTGTTTACAGGCACTACGGGCATCATGAAATTTAATTCCCTAAAACACGATACAAAATAAATGTTATAAGTAAAAATATTTCCGGAATAATTTTACACTTTAATTAAAAATATACTTAATAGATTATTGACAATACAAAATCTAATATATAATTTGCAAAAAATAATTTTACAATCTCTTAATACGAAAATATATATTGACAAGTTACAGCATTAGTAGTATATTTATCAAAAATAAAAACCCTCGAAGCTACAGAAATAAAATAGAAATTAATTTATTAATTAAATAAACTAAGGAGAAAAACATGTTTCAGAAATTTACAACATCTCTACTGATTGTTTTGGCTGTCTTATCTTTTAATTCTTCCTACTCACAGGACAGAAGAGAATACAGACAAACAGCAGTTGATGGTTCGGAAGTAGGAATTCCGAATACAAACACACGCAAATTTGTTCAGCATATCCAGGATAATAATATTCAGCCGTTATCTACAAGCAGTTACACAGTTAATTTTACATCATTCAATTTAGCTTCATATTACGATTTACAATCCAACGGTACAACAAACGAAGTATGGCAGGATCCATTAAATCCGCTTTATGTTCATGCAGCAGTAATGGTGATGCCGGTATTTGGATCAACCAGATATTGTATTTATCTATTAAGCACAGACAGAGGATTAACCTGGGACAGCTTTGGAAACATTGCAGAATCACAATCAGGATTTCCATCTATAGACGGTTTATCTGACGGTTCCGCAATTGTAACAATGCACACAACAGCCGGCGGACAGCCTGCAGCACTGAGTCAGGTATTTGTTGACCTTGGACCGGGCTTCGGAACTTTTAACAGATTCAATCCGGGTTTAGTTAACGGAAATGCACAGATCTGGGGCAGAATTTTAGCTACAAGCAACATTGCAAATCCAATCAAATGGGTTTTAGCAAATTCATTCAACACTACCGATATTGCATCAACAACAACAGGTTCTTCATTAACACCTCCGGGAACATTCAGTCCTTGGATTGATTATCCTTCAGAAACTGCAGAACAATACAGTTTAGCATTAGCTGCTGACGGAAGAATCGGTAATGCATTTATCTCACAGGGTGATGTAAATCAGGGTGATGTTGAATTCAGAGAATCAACAGATAATGGATTAACATGGAGCACACCGGTAAAGATTTACGATGCAAATATTGCAGTAGACAGTCTTGGTGCTTTCAGAGGTATCAGCATGGTATATTTAGGAAATACACCTTGCGTAACTTTTGAAATTGATTATTTAACAGCTACAGGTTTATTCCCAACTTTACCAAGTTCAATCTATTTCTGGTCACCTACAATCAATGGTGGAACTCCTAAGAAAATTGCAGGAGAAAACAATGTACCGTTCAATCCAAATATAGGTCCTTCAGCTTCATATGGTGTTTTCACACCTCTTTGCAGACCTGCGATTGGAAAAACAAATTCTGCTTCTAGCAACTTATTATTCGTTGGAATGAATGCAGCAACTGCTCAAATTGCAGCAGATTCAAATGTATATTACGCAACTTATCTTACAGTATCTTATGATGGTGGAAACAGCTGGGTAGCTCCTGAAAGAATTACTCCTGCTACTCCATTAAAAGACTGGAGATATGTAAGTGTATCTCATACAAATTCAATGAATACAGCCGGTGATAAATGGACAGTACAAATGGTTATTCAGAGTCATGATTATGCCGGAGCATTTGCACCATCAGAGCCTCCGGGAACAGCGGATTTCTCATCTGTAAGAGTGGATGTTCCTTTAACAGGAATAAGAGAGATCAACAGCTCAGTTCCAAGCAGCTTCTCTTTACATCAAAATTATCCAAATCCATTTAACCCTACAACTTCTATAAGATTTGACATTCAAAAATCGTCCAGAGTTACATTAGAAGTTTATAGTGCAAACGGACAAAAAGTACAAACATTAATAAAGAACGAATTTGTAACTGCAGGTACTAAAGAAATATCATTCAGCGGTTCAAATTTAAGCAGTGGTATATATTTCTATACATTAAGCGCGGGAGAAATAAAGGAAACAAAGAAAATGATGTTGATTAAATAATAAATATTTGTTTAAATACTTTTAAATAAAACCGACCCTCATAGAAAACAAGAAATTGTATTTTGTGAGGGTTTTTTTAAAATCAGAATGATTATGACAAAAAAAATTACTAACTTAATTATTTCTAAAAAGGGGGAAAAAATGGTTACTTCAGTTAAATTTATACTTTCCCTTCTGCTTGTTTTCAGTTTCATTGCAGGAAGTTCTTATGCAATCGACAAACAGGGAACAACCGGAAAAATCACCGGAAAGGTTATTGATGCCAAGGACAAATCTCCATTAGTCGGAGCTACAATCAAAGTAGAAGGTTCTAATTTAGGCGCAATAACTGATGATGTTGGTGAATACACAATCCTTAATGTAGATGTAGGAACATATTCGGTAACTGCATCATATATTGGTTACGATCCTCAAACAATTTCAGATGTAAGAATTTCAGCAGATTTAACTACAAAACTGGATTTTTCTTTAAGGTTAAAAGGTACAGAAATAACAACAGATGAAATTGAAATAGTAGGTAAAAGAAGTGCAATTTCACCTGATCAGAGCGGAGCAATTATTAATAAGGAATTTATTGATAATTCGGGTATCAGAGGAATACAGAACCTGGCTTCGACAACTTCAGGTGTAGTACAGGATGAAAAAGGAAACAGCATTAATGTAAGAGGTGGTAGAGTTAATGAAACGGCTGTTATCGTTGACGGGGTATTAACAACAAATCCTTTAAACGGAACATCTTCAGCAGTTGTAAGTACTTCTACTTTAGAAGAATTAGCGGTTTTGACAGGCGGATTCAGTGCAGAATATGGAAACGTTCTTTCAGGTATTATTAATGTTACCACAAAATCAGGAAGTGATGTTTATACAGGATCTGTTGAAGGAATTACAGATGCATTCCTTGCAAAAGATTATTCACAGGGATATAATGTTTATAACCTCTCATTAGGCGGACCATTGATTCCTACAAAAGAGCTTTCAAGATTCATAAATTTCTATGGCGGTCTGGAAAGAGATTACAATTTAGTTCAGAATCCTAGCTGGATATCTGATCAGTTATTCATTCCAAGTACACCAACACAGCCCGGAGTGGGAATCGGTAATAACGTGCTTCCCGGTTTCAGCTCTAACGTCTGGGCAGGAAATGTAAAGTTGAACTTTGATTTTTCACAATTAAATCAAAAAACACCAATACAGCTTAAAATGGGTACCAACATTTCCAATATTCTTACAAGAACTTATGTAGGCTCATATATGCTTTATAATTATCAGAATAATCCTCAGGTCACATCTAAAAATACACAATATTATGCTAAGATCAATCAGCAGATCTCTCCAAATGTATTTTATGAACTTCAGTACAATTATTTTAACGTAAGTAATGTTGAAGAAAATCCTTTCTTTACCAATAACTTTTACGCTTACGGATCAAGAAGCAACGGCTCTAATATTGGTTTTGATAAATATAACCAGTTTGCACTTAATGGAAGAGTTGTAAATAACTTTGAACAAAGTAACACACAGTATAATGAAGGAACTCTGAATATGACAGCTCAGGTAAAAGAAAACGAGCTTAAATTCGGTGGAAGTTACAGATATCATACAATCAGATATTATAATGTTGCTCCTTTAAGAGCTATAAATTATCAGAACATACAAAATCAGGATTCATTACAATATGTTTATGATAATGTATTATTAGCTAACTATTTCGGATATAATTTTGACAATACTGAAGAAGTAGATGGCGGAGTAAATGGAGCTAAAAATCCTATAGTTGCAGCACTTTACTTTCAGGACAAAGTGGAATTCAAAGATTTTACTTTGAATGTAGGGTTGAGATGGGATTATCTTGATGCAAATACGTGGGGAATCAGGGATATTGCAAACATAACTAAATTCGGAGATCCGAATAAGCTGGACGCTGCAGATTATACTGAATCAGTTGATCCAACATCGGCAGTAAGCCCGAGAATTGGATTTTCATTCCCTGTAACCAATAATACAATTTTTCATGCTCAATACGGTCAGTTCATTCAAATGCCTACTTTAGAAAATCTTTATATCGGCAGAGCTAATTTAGAATATTGGGTAAATACTTCAGGATTCGCAGGATCATTCGGAAATCCGAATTTACAGCCTGAAAGAACAACAGCATATGAAATTGGTGTAAAGCAACAGGTCGGTGATGCATTATCCGTAGACCTGACTGCATATTATAAAGATACATACGATCTTATTGGAATTCAGAAATATCCGCAGTTACCTAATCAGCTTCAGGTATATGAAAATCTTGATTATGGTACATTAAGGGGATTAAATCTTACAGTTGATCTGAGAAGAACCAACAGATTAGCATTTAATATGTCATATGCACTGGCTTATGCTTCAGGTACCGGTTCTAATCCGGATGCTGCATCTACAGCTGCATGGTTAGGAACAAGGCAACCTAAGCTTACTTCACCGCTGAATTATGATCAAAGACATACCGGATTAATTAATCTTGATTACAGATTTGGAACCACTGACGTGCCTAAAGGATTCTGGGGTGATGTATTATCACAATTCGGAGTAAACCTTTTATATACATTTAACAGTGGAAGACCATTTTCTCTGAAAAGTCCGACACTCGATCCTTTTGCATCAACAGGTGCAGGTGCTCCTCTGACCTCATCAATTAATGGTGCTTATACTCCTTGGAATAACAGAATGGATCTGAGAGTGGATAAGACATTTACTTTTAAAACAGTTGATTTGAATATATATATGTACGTTATTAATCTGTTTGATTCAGAATTGGTTAACAGCGTATGGGCAAGCAGCGGATCACCATCTTCTACAGGTTATTTGAATACCAGTCAGGGACAACAGGTTTCTGCAGCGTATGAGGATCCTGCAAATGGAACTACTTCTGCTGAGTATGAGAGTTTATATAATCTCCGATCCAAAAATGTAAACAACTTCGGACCTCCTCAGCAAATCAGATTCGGAGCGAAACTAAGTTTTTAATTAGAATTTTATCCGGGCATATTTTACTATTTAGTATGCCCGGTATTAAAAAATAAATTTAAAAGGAAAAAAAAATGGTCAAAAAAATATTGTTTTTTATAATTCCGATTTTATTAGTGGCAATTTACGGTTTCAAACCCAATGACAAGCCTCGAAATAATAACGGACAACTCAGGAATAACACAAATCCAAATCAGGTAATGGCGATTTCTTCGGCACAGCTCGATGCGAATCAAATCAGTACCTGGTTCAGAACGAACGGATCGTTTAACAGAGACCCGTCTACAGGTAATGCTGGATTTGAATGGCCACAGGGTTCCGGTAAATTTGCAAGATATGCATCAGGCTTATGGCTTGGATGTGTGGTCGGCAATGACACACTTACGGCTGTGGCTGAGTATTCATACGATTATACAAACGGTTATGTAGATGCTTCCGGTAATGCTCAGGGAAGTGATGACCCATTATACAGAATTTATACGATCACACAGGGAAATACGACAAGCGAAGATTATCAGAACTGGCCTGTAAGTCAGGGAGCTTATACTGATTCTGCCGGAAATCCACTGAGTCTCGGTACTCAGACCATGTTCTATTCTTACACAGATGCATATCCTCACGGGTCAGGATCAACCAGCTTACAGTCTCTGAAAGCACAGATATTACAAACCAACTGGGCTTATAATGTAAATGGTCCTCTTGGTAATATCATCTTTCAGGAATACAGAATAATAAACAAAAGTACAAATGTATGGACTCAGACTTATCTTGCCCAATGGACAGATGATGATCTTGGAGTTTCAACAGATGATAAAGTAGGCGTAGATACTAGTTTAAATCTTGGTTATACATACAATGCTACAAACAACGATGGTACTTACGGAGGCGCGCCTCCTGCAGTCGGATTTGACTTCTTCAGAGGTGCACTGGTCGCTTCACCGGGAGATACGGTAAAATTTTACAGTCCTCCGGGAAGCAACAATCTTGTTGTAAAACCTAACTTCAAGGACCTCGGTCTGACAGTATTTAATTATTACAATAACGGCAGTCCTCAACCGTCAGATCCTCTGAATAATACAGAAACATACAGAGTACTTGAGGGTAAATGGAGATTAGGAGATTCATGGGTAACACCGGGCGGAGATACGACAAGAATATGTTTCACCGGCGACCCTGTTACTGGAACCGGCTGGCTTAACCCAGGTGAACAGGACAGAAGATTTTTACAAAGTACAGGTCCGTTTATTATGAATCCGAATGATACTCAGATAATAGTTGTTGCTCAGGTTATTGCAAGAGGATCAAGTAATCTCGGAAGCATAACTGCTTTAAAGAGCACTGACGTTCTGGCTCAGAGAATATTTGATAACAATTTCCAGGTTCCTGCTTCAGCTCCTGTAGTGCCAACACAAGTATATGCTCCGGGTAACGGAATAATATATTTATCATGGTCAGATACAGCAGAAAAGATCTCTATACCGAATAAATTATCAGGCGGAACATACAAATTCCAGGGATATAATATTTATCAGGTAAAACCAGGAACTAACGGAACAAACGAAAATGACAGGCTATTAATGGCAACTTACGACCTTAAAGATGGTGTAGGTGATATTCAGGACAGTGTATTTAACACACAGTATGGTGTATTCATTTACTATACAGTTCAGAAAGGTGCCAACACCGGTATTTCTAGATACTTTGTAATGAACAGAGATTATATAAATAATAATTCTTTGTATAACGGTACAACATATCAGACGGTAGTAACTGCATATTATTATGACTCATTAGGCGGTCCGTTCTCTGCTCCAAAAGTGAATGAGACACCAATAACTGCTTCAAATATAATAAAAACCATACCACAGAACTTGACAGCAGGAACAACTGTAAATTACAATGTTGGAGATACAATTTATACAAACCAGATGGATCTTGGTACATTGCCATTAATTCTGGAGCCGTTGAGTCTCATTTCAGCTAGCTATACCGCGACATACGGAGGTACATTATCAACGCCGACTTCCACGCTGACGAAGACTTATAACGGTAAGACATCAACAATTTATGCAAACAATCCGGATTTCTCCGGAACGCAGGATACGGCTAATACAATAGACGGGTTTATGGTATTAAATCAGATCATAAAGGATTCAGGAATAGTTCTGGATCAGAATGATCCTGTAGCAATAGCTGATAACAGACCGACCTATTCAAGACCAAGCTGCTGGACATATGAACCTTCAAACGGACAATGGTTCACAGGACCTGATACTACAGCGATCAAGACAGCAAAATTAATTACGAACAGACAATTTCAGAGCAGAAGCCTTGGAATCAGCTTCCCGACAATAGGATCATTCAGAAGTCTGGTAACAAGAGTTAAGGCAAACGGTCCATACTTTACTCAGACGGGAACAAGTCCTATACTATCAGGAGGACCACTGAGACAGGTTCAGATCGTATTCGGAGTGAATTCACAGGCATACAGATATACGCCTTCGAGACAAGCCGATACAGTGTCATACAATGCTCTGGAAACAGATACGACATTGACATTTACACCATGTAAGGGAATGGTTACAGTACCATTCAGTGTATATGCTCTGGAAGAGCTGGATTCTTCAAACGGAGCACCAAGACAATTGAATGTTGCATTTATAGATGCAGATAACAGTCATACATGGAATCCGGACGGATCAAAACTTGGCGGATATGAATTCACATACATTCTGGCATCAGGATACGATCCAAATCCGAATGTTAATTATACAGGAAAGAATCCTGGATTAGCAGCACCGGGAATAGGATTCGGAACACTTGATATAATGTATGCATGGCTGCCGAGAGCAAAGACAGTAAACGGAGCACCACTCACCTGGAACACCGGTGATAAGCTGAATATTTCTCCATATATAATAACAAAACCTGAATTTGTACCGGGATATCCAATCAAGTATTCCTGGACAATCGACGGAACAGTAATAGGCAATTCAACGCTTGCATCGACTCAGCTGAGTCAGATAAAAGCTTTCCCGAATCCGTATTACGGAACCAACCCGCTTGAAGCCGATCCGTTCAACAGATTTATTTATCTGAGCCATCTGCCAAGTGTATGTAACATATATATATATTCACTTGACGGACTTCTGGTAAATAAGATAAGCAGGAACAATACAGATCCGAATAACTCACTGGAACAGTGGAATCTGCAGAACTTTAGTCAGATCCCTGTAGCAAGCGGTATGTATATAATTTATGTAGATGCGGGAAGTCTTGGATCTACGACTTTAAAGGTTGCCATATTTACACCTGAAGAAAGAATAAGTACATTCTAATTAATTATTCTATGCCTGCTGAATATTTCAGCAGGCATATTACTAAAACTAAATGTTTTACTATAAGGAGAAAAAATGAAAAAAATTATTTTCTACATAATTATACTAACAACCCTCTTAAACAGTTCTATTTATGCCGGACCAAAAAATAAATTTGGACTTTCGGCAGCAACAGAATTAATGATTCCTGTTGGATCGGTCAGCACTGCTTTGGGGGGATCTAATTTAGCTACAACCTCCGGTCTGGATGCAATCTACTGGAATCCTGCAGGTATGACAAATCTGAGTACGAAAACCGGGGAAGCGTTATTCTCCAATCAGATTTATATTGCAGATATAAGTATTAACTATTTTGCAGGTGCTTACAAACTTGCAAATTTCGGAACCCTCGGAATTTCCGTAAAAGCACTTAATTTTGGAAATATCGAGGTTACTACTACAAACAGTCCTGACGGAACCGGTGAAACGTATTCACCAACGTATCTTAATTTCGGTCTTTCATACGCAAGAAATATGACAGACAGGATTGCATTCGGTACTACATTTAAAGTGATCTATAATTCAATCAGCAGGGAATCTGCAAAAGGTTTTGCCTTTGATTTCGGATTACAGTATAATGTTATAGGTTCCGGATTACAGTTCGGAGTGGCTTTAAAGAATCTAGGACCGGCTATGGTTTTCACAGGTCCGGATCTCGAATCTTTCTATCTACCATCAGGAACACCGGAAGGTACAAATGGTGAGCCAAGATCTATAACACTTGCTGATTTTGAACTTCCGACAGCTTTCTCTCTGGGCTTGAGTTATGATTTCAGATTAGATAAGAAAAACAATTTAATGGTAAACGGAACATTCCAGAATAACAGTTTCTCTACAGATGACTACAATCTTGGTCTTGAATATAATTTCAGCAAGATGGTCTATTTAAGAGGCGGTTATCAGTTTACTCAATCTAACACTGATAATGATAACAGGATCTTTACCGGTCCTACTTTCGGTGCAGGATTTAATTATACTGCTAGCAGTACATTAAATGTCGGATTTGATTATGCTTACAGAGTTGCCGATAAATTTGATGCTAACCAATATTTTACAATCAGACTTGGATTCTAAAGCAACAACGGAATTTAGTTTGTAATTTTTTAATAAAAGGTAATCAAGAAATTGATTACCTTTTTAATTTACTCATATTTCTATGAAAAGGATAATGTTATTACTGATCATATCAACGCAGCTTTATTCTCAGGGATTTTGCAATGATAATATAGTATTTAATTACGATTATTCAGTTTTCAGAGGAGAAAACGGTAAGTCGATTCTGGAAATATATTATTCTGTCAGTCAGCAATCACTATTATATGTAAAAACGGAAAACAACTACGAGGCAGCAGCCTTGGTTCAGATCACTATTACTGATTTTCCCGGTAATAATATAATATTCTCAAATACTTATAAAAGTCCTTCGATAGTTAGTGATACATCTAAAGCCAATATAAGCCAGAAACTCATAGGTCAGGTAAACTATATACTGGATAACGGAAACTACAGACTCTCCATACTTGGAAGTGATTTTAATGATTCTGCAAGAAAAGATCTGTTTGAGCAGGATTTAAAAATTGAAGCTCCAAAAGCAGGTGATTTATCTATAAGCGAAATTGAACTTTCAACTTCTATAAAAAAATCCGAAAATCAGGAAAGCCCTTTTTATAAAAATACTCTGGAAGTTATTCCTAACCCATCCGGACTCTATGGTATGAATCTTAACGAACTTTATTATTACTACGAAATTTATGAACTCACTGAAAATAATATTTCACAAGATTACAATGTAAATTATTCAGTTTATGATCTTAATAATGTCAACCTGATATCTTCTGATAAAAAATTCAAAAGAAAGACCGAATCAAAGGCGGATTTCGGAAAGTTTGTCATTGACAGTCTTGAAAGGGGATCTTACTTCTTCAGGGTAACAGTTACAGATACTTTGAAAAATGTAAAACTCAGTGCGGAAAAAAAATTTTATATATTTAAAAACTCTACTACTACAGTTAATACTACCAAAGATGATGAATATCTCAGAAGCGAATTTTCAAAAAAATCGGATCAGGAAATTCAGGAAGATTTTAAAAAGATGACATACATTCTGAGTGACCAGGAAAAGACAAGATTTAAAGATCTGGAGAATATAAATGACAAAAGAAAATTCATGTATGATTTCTGGAAAGCGAAAGATTATAATCCAAATACTCAGGTTTTAGAGACCAAAATTGCTTATTTTAAAAGAGTGAATGAAACCAATAAAATGTTCAAGGAAGCATATACTGAAGGCTGGAAAACCGACAGAGGAAGAATATTCATAATATACGGAAAACCGGATGATGTGGAAAAATATCCATTTGAATCACAGACAAAAAGTTATGAGATCTGGAAATACAATTCTGTCGAAGGCGGCGGAGAGTGTGCGTTTGTAGAAATACAGCAGGCAACAGGAGTATATAAACTTGTTCACAGTACATTCAGGAATGAATTAAAGAATCAGGACTGGAAAAACGAGATAGACAAATACTGAACATTATGGACAAAAAATTCAGAGTATTCCTTTTATCGTTTGTATTTGCTTCAGCATTATGGCTGTATATAAATTTAAACCTCAGCTATTCACTTGATATCTCAATCCCGGTAGAAATTCAGACCACCAAATCACAGGCTCTGACAGAAGATATTCCTAACAAGATTGAAGTAAAGGTAAAAGGCAAAGGCTGGGACCTTCTGAATATCCTGATCTCAAAAGATCTGAAGTATAATCTTGATATCTCTAAGATGAAAAAAGATTCTAAGATCATCACCGGACAATTTGTAAACGAGCGACTGAATCTGCAGCAGAATGTCTCAATCCTGGAGATCAATCCTGATACTATTAATATAAATTTTGACAAAGTCTTTGAAAAGCTTGTCCCTGTAAAAAATAATATCACTCTGAATCTGAAAGAAGGTTACAGTATTGTAGGTAATCCTGTTCTGATCCCGGATTCAGTTAAAATTCAAGGTACCTCATTTCTGCTTAACAAAATAAAGTATGTCCCGACAGAATACAAAGTTATTAATAATGTTAATTCAGATGTATCAGGAGTTGTAAATCTAAAAGATACTTTGTCCAATGTAATAAAAATTGATCAGAAGCAGGTCAATTTCAGATTTAAAATTCAGCTTTCAGCGGAAAAAAATCTCGACGACATATTAATAAATGTTCTGAATGTACCGCAGGATAAGGAAGTTCTTCTTATACCTCCCAAGCTCAGTATTTCACTCAGAGGCGGAGTCGAACAGCTTACTCAGATAACTTCTTCCGATGTAATTGTGAATATAGAATTCGGCAAGATTGAAAATGATACTTTAGGATTTGTCATTCCCGAAATTATAATCCCGGATGAAACTTCCATGCTTAAATCCGAACCATCTAAGCTGCAGTATATAATAAAAAACAAACAATGATATTAATTTGCTGAAGTACATTAGTAATGAATTAAAATCTCTTTTAACTGAGATAAGAAAATTAGATTTTAAAGTAACTTACATTTTCATGTCTGTTGCAGTCATTACCTTTCTTTCACTGTCTTTTTCCTCACCTAATTTTTATTATGAGCATTTCAGCCGGGACAGATTTTATTCAAGAATTTACTGGTTCCTCGCAGACGGAGGAATTATGTTTATTCTGCCGCTGCTTTCAATCAAATTTATTTTCAGGGAAAAATTATCTGATTATGGATTTACACTGGGAGATAAAAAATTCGGGCTGATAACATCCGGAATATTTTTACTTGTAATGATAATTGTTGTCTGGATTGTCTCCGGTTCTCAGACATTTGCCATTACTTATCCTCAGGGTGGTGTTAAAGTCAGAGAAAATCTGATGATTTTCATTTTGTATGAAATTTGCATTCTGATATATATGCTTGGATGGGAATTCTTCTGGAGAGGATACATGCTGTTCGGACTGAAATCCAGATTCGGATACTATGCTGTGTTCATTCAAATGATACCTTTCTTTATACTTCATAAAGGTAAACCGGAAATTGAATTGTTTGCATCTATATTTGCCGGACTGATTCTTGGCGTACAGGCAATCAGAAGCAGATCTTTCATATACTGCTGGATATTACACTGGCTGGTTATGCTATCGATTGACGGGATATCTGTACTAAGATCTCAAAAAGATATTTATGGAATAGGCTTGAATGATTTTCTGAAATTATTTTTATGAAGCCGGTAAAAATAAAATTGATTCTAAAGAAAATATATTTTAAGGATTCAGTTTAATTATATAAGAAAAAAAGAATTGTAAATGTAACAATATATTTTTATAATATAACAGTTCTTCAACCCTCACAATATTGTTTAATCATTTGTGAGGGTTTTTTTTATAAAAAAATTAAATGAAAGGAGAGATGCCGGAAATTTTTTACTACAAATTAACACACACTATTCTTAAAATTTTAAATTCAAAGCCATGGATAAAAGAATTGTTATCATCGCGATACCAATTATGCTTCTGGCAGCTTTCGGGCTTAACTTCTCAGATCAGCCTGAAAGAAACAGGAATCACAATGGTACTTTCCCGCAGAAAAATTTATCCAACCCTGATCAGCTACTCGTAATAAGTTCTCAACAACTCGATGCAAATCAAATCAGTACCTGGTTCAGAACTAATGGATCATTTAACAGGGATCCCAGTACTAATAATCCCGGATTCATCTGGCCAATTGGTTCAGGAAAAACAGCAAGATATGCATCCGGCTTATGGCTTGGATGTATTGTAGGCAACGATACGCTGACCGCAGTTGCAGCTTTTGCTTATGATTATTCAAATGGTTATGTCGATGCACAGGGAAATCCAAGAGGCAGTGATGATCCCTTATACAGAATTTATAAGATCACAGAAGGAAATACAACAAGTGATGATTACCGTAACTGGCCTGCAAGTCAGGGAGCTTATACTGACTCTGCGGGAAATCCACTTAATCTTGGAACACAGACAATGTTCTATGTCTACACAGATGCATATCCTCACGGGTCAGGGTCTACAAGCTTACAGTCACTGAAGGCACAAATATTACAAACCAACTGGGCTTATAACGTAAATGGTCCGCTTGGAAATATCATCTTTCAGGAATACAGAATAATAAACAGAAGTACAAATGTATGGACTCAGACTTATCTTGCCCAATGGACAGATGATGATCTTGGAGTTTCAACTGATGACAAAGTAGGGGTAGATACTTCTTTAGATCTTGGTTATACATACAATGCATCTAACAACGATGGGACATACGGAAGCGCCCCGCCTGCTGTCGGATTTGACTTCTTCCGTGGCGCACTGGTATTTTCACCGGGTGATACTGTAAGATATTACAATCCACTTGGCACTAATAATCTTGTTGTAAAGCCTAACTTCAGGGATCTTGGCCTTACTGTATTTAATTATTATAATAACGGAAGTCCTCCGCCTTCAGATCCATTGAACAATACCGAAACATACAGAGTGCTTGAGGGAAAATGGAAAACAAATGAATCATGGGTAACACCGGGTGGAGATACTACCAGAAAGTGTTTTACCGGTGACCCTGTTACAGGAACCGGATGGGTAATGCCGGGTGAAGGGGACAGAAGATTTTTACAAAGTACAGGACCGTTTATTATGAATCCCGGAGATACACAGAGTATAGTAGTCGCTCAGGTTATAGCGAGAGGATCAAGCAATCTCGGAAGCATAACTACATTAAAAAGTACAGATGCTCTGGCGCAGAGAATATTTGATAATAATTTCCAGGTTCCTGCAACAGCTCCCACTGTTCCTGTACAGGTATATGCACCCGGATTTGGAGCAATATATTTGTCATGGTCTGATACATGTGAAAAGATCTCTATTCCGAATAAATTATCCGGCGGAACATATAAATTCCAGGGATACAATATTTACCAGATCAAACCGGGTACTTCAGGTTTTAACGAACAGGACAGGGTATTAATGGCAACTTATGATATTAAGGACGGAGTAGGAGACATACAGGATAGCATACTAAGTACAGTTTACGGTGTATTCATTTATTATACTGTTCAGAAAGGATCCGATAATGGAATCTCAAGATACTTTGTAATGAACAGGGACTATGTAAACAACAATAGTCTTTATAACGGAACAACTTATAAGACAGTTGTTACTGCATATTTTTATGATTCGCTGGGCGGTCCGTTTTCAGCTCCCAAAGTAAGTGAGTCTCCGATCACCTCAGCAAATGTAATTCAGACCATACCACAGAATCTCACTGCAGGAACCACCGTAAATTATAACGTAGGAGATACAGTATATACAAGCCAGAAGGATCTCGGTACCCTTCCTATTATATTTGAACCATTGAATTTGATAACGGCTAGCTATACCGCGACATACGGAGGTACATTATCAACGCCGACTTCCACGCTGACGAAGACTTATAACGGTAAGACATCAACTATCTATGCCAACAATCCGGATTTCTCCGGAACGCAGGATACGGCTAATACAATAGACGGGTTTATGGTATTAAATCAGATCATAAAGGATTCAGGAATAGTTCTGGATCAGAATGATCCTGTAGCAATAGCTGAT
>WBZU01001839.1_pt1 | contig 15325 bp, 12 predicted proteins | sample 5204311 | NCBI WGS metagenome assembly WBZU01 (sample SAMN12344359, study PRJNA552823) | activated sludge metagenome | biome: Activated sludge suspended growth; feature: Nitrification reactor; material: Wastewater; isolation source: activated sludge from nitrification reactor of wastewater...
GAGATTGATAGAGAAGGATCATTTAAAAGGATATTCTTATTTTAATGTCGGAACAAAGGATTATATTACCGTGAAAGAAATAGCAGACATTGCAGCAGATGTAATTAAACTAAAAAATGTAGAGTATAAATTTTCCGGCGGAGACAGAGGCTGGAAAGGTGATGTTCCTATAGTAAGATTTAATACTGATAAAATAAGAAGTAAAGGCTGGAGCAATAAATTCAGTACTTCAGAAGCAATAAGGGAATCGGTTCAGTCAATTTATGACGATGCATTGAAAAATAAATTTGACTGGAAAGGAGCTGAAATAAGTTGATCATATCAAGAGCTCCTGTAAGAATCTCAATGGGCGGCGGAGGAACAGACCTTCCATCATATTATGAAAAGCATGAAGGATTTCTGCTTGCAGCGAGCATCAATAAATATGTTCATATATTGCTCAACAAAAGATTCGAGGAATCGGTAAGACTTTCATATTCGGAAACTGAGATCGTTGATAATATAAAAGACATCAAACACGGAATATTCAGATCATCATTGAAATATACTGGAGTAAATAAACAGGTTGAGATCATCTCGGTTGCTGATGTACCGTCCAACTGCGGGCTCGGCACTTCATCAACTTTTACAGTCTCATTACTCAGCGCTTTGTTTTCTCACAAAAGGGAATATATGTCGCTTCATGAGCTTGCTGAATGCGCCTGCAAAATTGAAATAAACATATTAAAAGAGCCGATAGGCAAGCAGGATCAGTATGCAGCAGTATTCGGCGGATTCAACGGATATACATTTCATAAAGACGGTTCTGTAACAGTTGAACCTGTAAAGATCAGTGACGGTGCATTAATGGAGCTTCAGAGCAATATGTTTCTTTTTTATTTAAACAAAAAAAGATCTGCAGGAGACATTCTGAAAGTTCAGAATAAAAAAACAAAGGATAACAATAAAGATGTATTGAACAGACTTCACAAGATAAAAGAGATCGGACTCCATACAAAAAAGATTTTTGAAAAAGATAAGATAAATGAATTCGGAGAACTGCTTCACGAGCACTGGCTTATCAAGAAAGGTATATCAGATAAAATATCCGATCCGTATATAGATGAAGTTTATGAAACAGCCATCAAAAACGGAGCTGTCGGAGGAAAAGTAATAGGTGCAGGCGGCGGCGGATTTTTATTGTTTTACTGTCCATTAGAGAAATCAAGACTTCTCGGAGCATTAAAAAAATTCGGACTGACTCCGACATGGTTTTCATTTGAAAGGGAAGGCGTGAAGACAGGATTTTATAACTGATAAATTAAAATAACAGATTGATATCAACACTTGTATTGCTTGCAGGGGGAATGGCTACAAGACTCAGACCGGTAACGGAGACAATTCCCAAGTCGATGCTCGAAGTTGCCGGAAAACCGTTCATAGATCATCAGCTGAAATTAATAAAGAAGAATAATATATCGGAAGTCGTGATCTGTGTAAGTTTTCTCGGAGAGGCAATAAAAGAGTATGCAGGAAACGGAAGCAGATACGGTTTGAATATAGATTATTCATTTGACGGTGATACATTGCTCGGAACCGGCGGCACTATAAAGCAAGCGCTTGGAAAACTGACTGATACTTTTTTCGTAATGTACGGCGATTCATATCTTACTGCTGACTTCCTGAAAATAAACAACTATTTTTTATCAGAAAATAAGCAGGGTCTTATGACTGTTCTCAGGAATGAAGGCAAATGGGACAAAAGCAATATTGAATACAGCAACGGAAAAATTATCAGATATGATAAAAAGAGCAATGATGATAACTTAAAGTATGTTGACTACGGGCTTGGTATTTTAACAAAGAAAGCTTTTGAATATTTTAAAGATGAAAAAATATTTGATCTAGAGGCTGTTTACAATGAACTTCTGAAGAAAGAAGAACTGCTTGGCTATGAAGTAAACGAAAGATTTTATGAGATAGGATCATTTAAGGGACTCGAAGAGACCAATAATTATCTTAGTCAATATAATCCTGTACTTAAGAACTTAATAAATTAGAATTTAAAAATCTGAATAAATGGATTTAAAAGATTATATAAATATATATCTCAATGAAGTCAGCGAGATCACATCAAAGCTTGATAAGGCTGAGATTGAAAAAATGATCAGTGTAATACTGAAGGTAAAAAAAGATCAGGGCAGGATCTTTATGTTAGGTGTAGGCGGAAGTGCCGGTAATGCGTCGCATGCCGTGAATGATTTCAGGAAGATAGCGGGGATAGAATGTTATGCGCCGACAGATAATGTATCCGAGCTCACAGCCCGTGTAAATGATGACGGCTGGGATTCTTCATTTGTCAACTGGCTGAAAGGAAGCCGTCTGAATAACAAAGACTGCATATTCATATTCTCAGTTGGCGGTGGTAATCTTGAAAAGAATGTAAGCGTAAATATTGTAAACTCACTTAAATACGCTATGGAGACCGGTAGTTCTGTAATCGGAATAGTAGGTAAGGACGGAGGATATACGGCTAAGGTCGCTGACGCGTGTGTGATCATTCCGACTGTGAATAAAGATACAATAACACCTCATTCGGAAGCATTCCAGGCAACCATCTGGCATTTACTTGTAACACATCCGGCTATAAAGGAAAATGAGATGAAGTGGGAATCGGTTGACACGAAAGTAAAATGAACAAAGCAGTATTTCTGGACAGAGACGGAGTAATTAACAAAATGATATTCAATGAGCAAAAAAAAGAATTTCAGCCGCCGTTCCGGAAAGATGATCTTCAGATATATGAAGGAGTAATTGAGTCTTTAAGAGCTCTTCAGGAAAATGGCTTTAAAATATTTCTGATCTCAAATCAGCCTGACTATGCAAAAGGAAATACAGGTCTGGAAAATTTATCGGAAGTTCAAAATGAATTAAATGATCTGTTAGTCAGAAATAATATTTATTTCTCTGAATATTTTTACTGCTACCATCATCCCGAGGGAGTAATCAAAGAATATTCTTTTGATTGTGAATGCAGAAAACCTAAGAATTATTTTGTATTAAAAGCAATAAAGGAATATGATCTGGACAAAGGGAATTCATGGTTCGTAGGAGACAGGGATAAAGATGTCGAATGCGGAAAAAGATCAGGATTGAAAACGATAAGGGTAGAGAGCAGTTATTATCAATATATAGCTGAAGAGGATGCTGACTATGTTGCAGCAGATCTGAGAGAAGCAGTGAAAATAATTTTATCTAAAAATAAAAACTAAATACAAAAGAATATGCCTTCAGTCAAGGATCTGAAAATAAAAATATTTGCCGATGGTGCGAATGTAACTGAAATGAAAAAAGTATATTCCGAAGGCATTGTCAGAGGATTTACGACCAACCCGACACTGATGAAGAAGGACGGAGTAAAAGATTATGTATCTTTTGCAAAGGATGTTTTATCCGAAATAAAAACCATGCCTATATCATTTGAAGTTTTTACAGATGACTTTGAATCAATGGAGCGGCAGGCACGGGAGATCGGAAGCTGGGGTGATAATGTATTCATAAAGATCCCGGTCACAAATACGAAAGGCGAACCTTCGTATGAACTGATAAAAAAACTTTCTGATGACGGTATGAAGCTTAACGTCACAGCAATACTTACTCTTGAACAAATTGAAAATGTAGCGAAGAGTATTAATGCAGAGACCCCGGCAATAGTATCTTTGTTTGCCGGCAGGATTGCCGATACGGGAAGAGATCCGATTCCGTATATAAAGGAGTCATTAAAGATATTAAAAAGCAATGCGAATGCTGAACTGCTCTGGGCAAGTTCGCGTGAGCTTCTGAACATATTTCAGGCTGAAGAATGCGGTTGTCACATTATCACTGTCACAAATGATCTGTTAAAAAAACTTCAAATGGTCAATAAGGATCTGAAGGAACTTTCACTCGATACCGTAAAAATGTTTTACAATGATGCATCATCTGCAGGTTACAGTTTTTAATTATTTATCCTTGAATGTTTGTCAAAGACAAAAGAAAAAATATTCCTGTTCTTATCGGATTTTTTATTTATTAATCTTGCCTGGATAGTATATTATTATGTAAGGATAGATTCAGGATGGATAGTGTATGCAAATCCTCCGGCATTTGTAGTTCCTTTGTTTGTAATATATTTTTACTGGCTGATCATATTTTCTTTTGCAGGACTTTATCAGCACTGGTTTGTAAGGTCAAGGTTTGATGAGTTCTCATCGGTGTTTAAGACAGTTTCGTTCGGGTGTTTCATTTTGTTCTTTATAATTTTCATTGATGACTTTTTTAATAATGCGCCGATCATCTCGAGATTTTTGATACTTATATACTGGCTACTGCTGGTCATAAGCGTAAGTCTGGGAAGAATAATCATCAGAAGCATTCAGAGGAATCTTCTTGAAAAGGGCATTGGATTAAGGAATACTGTCATTGTAGGAGACGGCGAGAAGGCAATCAATCTGAATGAAATGATTGGCAAGTATCATCAGCTCGGATATAAGATACTTGGATTTGTCAGCATGAATGAGGGTAATTTTATAAAAGAAGGTACATTAGGCAATCTTGTAAATATCCCGGACATTATCAAAAAAAATGAAGTAACTGAAATTCTTATAGCACTTGAACCAAAAGAGAAAGAAAAGCTCATAGATGTTATCAGATACTGTACAGAGGAAAAGGTAAATATGAAAATACTTCCGGACATGTATGAGATAGTAAGCGGAATGGCAAGGACAAATCAGATCTACGGAGTGCCGCTGATAGAAGTGATGCCGGATATTATGTCGCCTGCAGGAAAGCTTACAAAAAGAATCATAGATGTTGTAGTATCTTTATTTACACTTATTATTTTGTCACCAATGTTACTTCTTGTTTCTGTAATTATAAAAATCAGTTCCAGAGGACCGGTTCTTTACAAGCAGGTAAGGGTTGGCAGAAAAGGAGAAGAATTCATAATGTATAAATACAGGTCAATGGTAATGAATTCTGAGGAATACGGACCTGAATGGGCAGGGGAGAATGATCCGAGAATTACAACGACAGGGAAGATACTCCGAAAACTATACATTGATGAAATTCCTCAGATGATAAATGTACTGAAGAATGAAATGAGTCTGATAGGACCAAGACCGGAGCGGCCTTACTTTGTGGAGCAGCTGAAAAAGGAAATACCGTATTATTATAAACGGCTTTCTGTAAAGCCCGGAATTACAGGCTGGGCGCAGATAAAACATAAATATGATTCATCTCTTGAAGATGTAAAGACAAAGGTGCAGTATGATTTTTATTACATTGAGAATATGAGTCTGAAACTTGATTTTAAAATCATGATAAATACAGTTATAGTAATTCTATTAATGAAAGGTCACTAAATTTGAAAAGAACATTAGTAATAATTCCGACATACAATGAAGCGGAAAATATTATTAAGATTATTCCGGAGGTATTAAAGAACTCTACACCTGATAATGAATTCAACATTCTCGTAGTGGATGACAATTCACCTGACGGAACTGCAAAGCTTGTTGAAGATCTGAATAATGATAAAATCAATATTCTTAAACGGGAAAAAAAATCAGGACTCGGCACTGCTTATGTAGCCGGATTTCATTATGCAATAAAGAACAATTACGATTATGTATTTGAGATGGATGCGGATTTTTCCCATGACCCGAAATATTTAAAAGGATTCATTGAAAAAATAAACAAGGGATTTGATCTAGTTATAGGTTCCAGGTATATAAACGGGATCTCTGTACTTAACTGGCCGATAAGAAGGCTGATACTCAGCTATCTTGCCTCTGTTTACACAAGGATGGTCACAGGACTGAAAGTAATGGATACTACGGCGGGATTTATGTGCTACCGTGTGAGTGCGCTCAAACAGATAAATCTGGATGAAGTGAAATCCAACGGTTATTCTTTTCAGATAGAGATGAAGTTTAAATTTTTCAAAAAAGGATTTAAGATCACTGAAATACCTATCCTTTTCATTGACCGGCTGGAAGGCGAATCGAAAATGTCGAGGAAAGTAGTATATGAAGCATATTTCATGGTATGGAAATTAAAGTTCAAGTCTCTGGTAGGAAAATTATAATTACTGAAAATAATTTTTCTGCAGGAAATCACAAATCAAATTTGTCTCCGGGAATAATCCGTCAGCATCCTGTACGTAAATATTTAAAAATAAACTCTGTTAAAAATTACATCTGATGTCAGTGCCATTAAAAGATATTTCGGTAGTGATAGTGAATTACAATGTCAGGGACCTTGTGGACAACTGCATTGCATCAGTGTATAAAGCTAACAAAGACAGATATGATACGGAAATATTTCTGGTTGACAATAATTCAATTGATCTAAGCGCTGAACACATTAAACAGAAATATCCCGAAGTCACTGTCATCACAAATGACAGGAACGTCGGTTTTTCCAAGGCTAATAATCTTGCGCTGAGGCAGGCTGCGGGTAAATACATACTTATTCTGAACCCGGATACAGTACTGGAAGAAGATACATTTGAAAAGATGATCGCATTCTGTGAGAAGGACAGGAACACCGGAGCGGTAACTTCCAAGCTTATTCTTGCCAACGGTAAACTCGATTCCGCTTGCAGGAGAAGCTTCCCCACACCGTCAGTCGCAATACCCAGAATGCTGGGGCTGTCAAAACTTTTTCCGAAAAGCAGAATGTTCGGGAAATATAACCTGACCTATCTTGATGAAAACAAAACTTATGAAGTGGATGCAATATGCGGGGCTTTTATGTTCATACCTAAAGCCGTTCTGGATAAAGCAGGATTATTCGATGAGGATTATTTCATGTACGGAGAAGATCTGGATCTCTGCTTCAGAATTAAGAAATGCGGATATAAAATTTATTATTACCCGGAGGTTACGACGATTCATTTCAAAGGAGAAAGCACCAAGAAGACAAATCTGTCTTATGTAAATAATTTCTACGGAGCAATGAATATATTCGTGAGGAAAAATTTTACCGGAGTTCCGAGAATATTGTCACTGATACTTCAGATAGGAATATTCTGGCGTTCAGTATTCTCATACATCAAAAGGTTCATTAAGAATTTCCTGTTCCCGTTTATTGACATAATTTTACTTTACGCATCTCTGATATTATCCGTCAGATTCAGATTCGGAATTTTCCCGAACAGGGATTATATGTTCATTATTTCTGTGTATGTTTTGATCTGGGTATTGCTTCTTGCTTTGTTCGGACTTTATTCAAAAAGAAATTTTCTTTCAATCAGAAAAACCTTCAACGCGCTAATCGCGGGATTTTTTATTAATTCATCGATCACTTATTTCTTCAATGAATATGCCTTTTCACGCGGAGTTATTTTATCCTCGACAATACTCTCTCTGATTTTTCTGATCATACTCAGAGGAGGATACAGCTCTTATTTATTTTTTGTATCAAAGAACATCCTTCTGAAGAAAGTAAATCTGCTTATAGTGGGCAAGCAGAAGCTGAATCAGAATGCAGAAGACAAGCTCAATGCTAAATATAATATTCTTCACTTTGATGATCTATCTGCAAAGGGAAATATTGCTGAGCTCGAAGAAATAATACAGATCAGGAAGATCAACGAAGTCGTATTTGCAGGAGATTATTTTGCAAATCAGGACATACTCAATCTTATGTGGGATTTCAGGAACAGGAACGTGAGCTTTAAAATTATCCCGACCGGTAAAGAGCTAATACTTTCAAAGCTGAATATGAGAAGCATAGATGAAATTAACTTAGTTGAAATTGAATATAATATTAATAATAAATTAAATATATTTTTAAAAAGAATATTTGATATACTATTATCTTTTCTGCTGTTAATTACAGTTTATCCATTCCTGATATTGAATGTGAAAATGTTTAACAAAAAATTATCAAAGCATTTTTCCAAACTTCTTCTTCTGCCTGAAGTATTCAAAGGCAGATTCAGCTTTGTAGGATATCCCGTTTGGTTTGAAACACAGAAGCAGTATATCGGCAAGAAGGGTCTTACAGGTCTTATTCAGCTGAATTTTAACGAGATGATCTCTGAAGAGGAAATTGAAAACCTGAATCTGTATTATGCAAAGAACCAGTCACTGATACTGGATGTGGAGATACTGCTGAAATCATTTATATCTTTTTTTAAAAAATAAAAAAACTTTATGGCTGTACAAAATTATCTTGACTTCGAAAAACCGGTAATAGAACTTGAACAAAAGATCGCTGAGATGCGTAAAATGTCAGACCAGTTTGACATATCGAATGAAATAAACAAACTTGAGATAAAAGTGAATGAACTGAGAAAAAATATTTTTGAAAACCTGACCCCCTGGCAGATAGTTCAGCTCGCTAGACATCCTGAAAGACCTTACTCTCTTGATTATATATATTTAATGACCGATAATTTTATTGAACTTCACGGTGACAGGTATTACGGTGATGACAAGGCGATCGTAGGAGGATTTGCAAAGATAAATGATCAGACTGTTATGATCATCGGTCAGCAGAAAGGCAGGGATACCAAGTCAAATATTTACAGAAATTTCGGAATGCCGAATCCTGAAGGATACAGAAAAGCTCTGAGACTAATGAAGCTCGCTGAAAAATTCAACAAGCCTGTGATCACTCTTATTGATACTCCGGGGGCTTTTCCGGGTATAGAAGCCGAAGAGCGCGGGCAGGCTGAAGCAATTGCAAGAAATTTATTTGAAATGTCAAAGCTGCAGGTACCGATCATTGTAGCAATAATAGGTGAGGGTGCTTCAGGCGGCGCACTGGGTATTGGTATTGGAGACAGAATACTGATGCTTCAGTACTGCTGGTATTCTGTGATCTCTCCTGAATCCTGTTCCTCTATATTATGGAGAAGCTGGGATTTTAAAGAACAGGCGGCTGATGCACTTAAACTGACTTCCAGGGATATGCTGAGGTTAAAAGTAATTGACAGAATAATAGATGAACCAACAGGCGGAGCTCACAGGGATCACATTCTGGCAGCAGATATACTGAAGAAAGCTTTGCTCGAAGAACTGAATGTTGTCAGCAAGTTCAAAAAAGATAAACTTCTTGATAACAGAATAAAGAAATTCAGTGAGATGGGATTCTGGAAAGACTGATCTGCAAAATTGGAATTTGGGATTTCGGATTTGGAATTAAATTCTGAATTTGGGATTTGAATTTATCACATTATTTATTAAATACATTAAACAGCTTATCTTAAACTCATATTAATCTTATGTTCTAATCTATATAAATTCCAAATTCCAAATTCGAAATTCCAATTTCCAAATATTAATAAATCCCAAATTCCAAATTAAAATAATTGTCAGAGAATAATTCAAAATTTCTAATTAACGGCGGTAAACCTTTGCACGGCAAGGTCAAAGTCAGCGGTGCAAAAAATTCCGCTTCCAAGCTTCTTGTTGCTTCATTGCTTACAGATAAAGAATGCGTACTTCATAATTCCCCCAATAAGATCAGTGATCTTATCCTGACAAAAGAGATTTGTCAGTCCCTGGGAAGTAAGATAACTATAAATAATGATCTCCTCATTTCCGAAACAAAAAAAATATCAAGCTTTCATATTGAAGAAGTTCTCGGTAATAAAACCAGAATAGCAATACTTCTTGCAGGTCCGTTACTTTTACGGACAGGCAAAGCTGAGATCCCGGTACCCGGAGGATGTAAGATAGGTTCCAGACCGGTGAATTTTCATATAGATTCACTTGAAAAACTCGGTTGCAATGTAAGCATAAAAGATAATTATTTTATTCTTCAGGCGGATAGTCTAAAAGGTAACAATATACATCTGGAATATCCGAGTGTCGGTGCAACGGAAAATATAATCATTGCCAGCACACTTGCCAGAGGAAGAACAATCATAACAAACGCGGCTGTTGAACCGGAAATACTTGATCTGATAAAATTCCTGCAGAAGATGGGTGCAATAATTGAAATAAGCACGGACAGGAAAATTACAATTGAAGGTGTTGACAGATTAGATGGCGCGGAACATTTTGTAATACCGGACAGAAATCAGGCAGCTTCATTTGCCTGCGCAGGCATTGCATCCAAAGGTGATGTATTCATAGAGAATGCAATTCAGGATGACCTCATTACTTTTTTAAATACAGTACGCAAAGTCGGCGGTAAGTATGAAGTAAAGGAGAACGGCATCAGATTTTTTTATGATGGTGAGCTTAGATCAATCGCCATTGAAACCAACGTTCATCCGGGATTTATGACAGACTGGCAGCAACCATTCGTCATATTGATGACACAGGCAACCGGTCTTTCGATAGTTCATGAAACTGTTTATGAAGAAAGATTCGGCTACGTTTCCGAGCTCCGGAAAATGGGAGCAGAAATAGAATTATATAATACATGCCTCGGCGGACTTCAGTGCCGCTTTGCAAATACTCATTACTTTCACAGTGCGGTAATCAAAGGACCGACGCCTTTTCATTCAGCAGAGATTAATGTCCCTGACCTGAGAGCCGGATTCTCTTATTTAATAGCAGGAGTAATTGCTAAAGGAGAATCACTGGTAAACGGAGCGATTTATATTGACAGGGGATATGAAGAGATAGATGTGAAATTGAGAAGTTTAGGTGCTGAGATCAAACGGGTTGACTAAAGATGGAAAGATTGAATGAAGTCTGAGTGTATTATAAGTCAGTTAACTTTTTACAGAAAAAAATTTCTCTCCGCAAATCTCAAAGTTATTATATACACTAATATAATTACATTTCCCGGTTAGCAAATATTCCTTTAATGAAACAATCTGTATCTTTTTTACACAAAAAAATAGAACCCGGATAATCTGATAAATAACGGAATTTATTATTTGCTTCCAAATAATTGTTCAGACTAAACCATTTAATTTCTGCTATTATAAATATTAATTCTCAACATTCTCACTCATCCGTTGAAAACCCGTTTGTTCAGTGTTATCCGCGTTCCAAACAGATTTGCCGTGTTTTATGATTCACTTTACTGCAAATATTTCTAACCTGCAAAGATATTCCATTATTAGTAAATTACAGGGAATTAAAAATTAAAATATTATGACCAACTCTTCTAAAATTGAACAATTAAAAAAGATAAAACAGGAAGCATATCTTGGCGGTGGACAAAAAAGAATTGATGCCCAGCATAAGAAAGGAAAGCTTACTGCGCGTGAAAGAATTAATCTTCTTCTCGATGAGGGAAGTTTCGAAGAAACAGATCTATTTGTAAGACATCAGTCAACGGATTTTAATCTTGAAGATACAAGGTATTATACCGATGGTGTTATTACGGGAACAGGAAAAATAGAAGGACGAACTGTATGTGTTTTCTCACAGGACTTTACAATACTCGGCGGCTCGCTGGCAGAATATCATGCAAAGAAGATCTGTAAAATTATGGATATGGCAATGAAAATAGGTGTTCCTGTAATAGGAATTAATGACAGCGGAGGCGCGAGAATACAGGAAGGTGTAGTTTCACTTGGAGGTTATGCCGATATTTTTCTGAGAAATACCTTGTCAAGCGGTGTCATACCTCAAATCTCTGCAATAGTAGGACCTTGTGCAGGAGGCGCGGTTTATTCTCCCGCCATAACGGATTTTGTTTTTATGGTGGATAAAGTTTCGTATATGTTTGTAACAGGACCTAATGTAGTAAAGACAGTAACACATGAAGAAGTTACTTTCGATGATCTCGGAGGCGCCCGTACGCACGCAATAAAAAGCGGTGTAAGTCACTTTACAGCTGAGAATGAGATCGAATGTTTTGAAAGTATCAGAAAACTTATGTCATACATTCCTCTAAATAATATGGATTCTGTTCCGTTCACCGAGTATACCGGCGGTGAAAAGAATCTTGACATGCTTAATGATTTTATCCCTGATAATCCGAATAAACCTTATGATGTAAAAGATATAATAGCGGCAATACTTGATGAGAACACTTTTTTTGAAGTTCATAAAGAGTATGCTGAAAATATAGTCGTAGGATACGGTAGACTGAATGGCCGTTCAATAGGAATAGTTGCCAATCAGCCGCTTGTGCTTGCAGGTGTTCTCGATCTTAATTCTTCTATCAAGGCAGCAAGGTTCGTAAGATTCTGTGATGCATTTAATATTCCTTTATTAGTTCTTGAAGACGTTCCGGGATTCCTTCCGGGAACAGATCAGGAATGGCGCGGAGTGATACGTCACGGGGCGAAACTGCTTTATGCATTCTGTGAAGCAACAGTTCCTAAGGTAACAGTAATCTTAAGAAAAGCTTACGGCGGTGCTTATGACGTTATGAACTCAAAACATGTCAGGGGAGATATTAATCTTGCGTGGCCATCAGCTGAGATAGCAGTCATGGGTGCTCAGGGTGCAGCTGAAGTTATCTTTAAAAAGGAAATAGACGCATCAGATGATAAAGTAAAAGCCCTGGCAGAGAAGGTTGCAGAGTTCACGGAGAAATTTGCTAACCCGTATCTTGCAGCTGAGAGGGGATTCATAGATGATATAATAGAGCCGAAAGATACACGAAAGAAACTTATCTATTATTTTGAAATACTTGAGAATAAAGTTGATACCAATCCGAAGAAGAAACATGGAAATATTCCGCTTTAGCAGTTAAACAGTTAGCAGTTAACATTAAGAGAAATATATTTAACAGAAATATTTATAGCCCATAAAAAGCCGTTGAGATTTAACCTGCGGCTTTTTTTATTTAATTAAGTATTATAAAATTGTCATTAAGATTTAATTAATCTTTGAAGATATAAATAAATAATTTTATAACCTGTTGTTTTAATTCTAAGAAAATAGAACTGCTGAAGTAAGAATACATCAGATTATTTATCTCAAAAAACCGGGAAGTCCAGAGCTTTTCCGGTTTTTTTATTTTGAACACCTCTCAGAAATCCTGATATTTCTAAAAAAATACAAATCGATTTTTTTAAAATATTATTATCATTCAAAAATGCTAACGCTGCAAACTCTTGTCAGATAAGGCTTTGCGTAGTATTGCAAGAAATATACCTCGGAAAAATGATTCCAAAAAATCACAATTTTACTTTCACAAATTCGATTTTTTACAATTTGACATGAAGATAAAAAAATGATAGCTTTGCTGAGTTTGAAATTAAAGCGAAGCTAAAATGAAATTAAAACTAAGAATTAAAATCAGAGATCCGGATCTTAAGAGTTAGCAATTAGTAGTTAACAGAAGAAGGCAAATAAATAAACAATATTATGAAGTACTGATAATAAATAATAATAAAAAAAAATAATGGATATGGAAAATTTTAAAAATTACATACTACTAACAGTAATAATTCTTATGACTAATATAACATTAAACGCTGAAGGAATTAAGATTCTCGTTAATAAAGGTTCGCAGTCCGGATATCTTCCGGCTTCAGCGAGGTCAGACTTTCACGGAAAAGATGACGGAACAATTATTTGCTGGCTTGAAGAGAGCGGCAATGGTTCATTAAGAATGCAGAAAATTGATAATTTGGGAAATTCCAAATGGGCTGAAAGAGGAGTTTTGGTTGATTCTTATGTAGGAACGGGATTTACAGCTGATTCGGATTATCCGTTAATATTTTCCGATAATAAAGGTGGCGCTGTGGTGATTTACAGAAAAGTATTCTTTGAACGGGAAGACATATTTTTTCAAAAAACAGATCTGTACGGTAATATTATTACTGCACCTGTCTGTCTTTCATCTTTCTACGGAGGATATAATTACAGTCCGGCTGCTGTAAAGACTTCCGGTAATAAAATAGCAGTAACATGGGAAAATTTCAGCAGCGGGGATTTTAATATTCACGCTCAGTTGATCGATCCGAGCGGAAATAAGCTATGGAACAATGGAAATGAGGTAGTTGTCTGTAATGTGGGTAATGATCAGAGAAAGCCTTCAATTTTGTGCGGAAAATTTAATGATATATTTATTTCATGGCTTGACGGAAGAAATTATACTGAATATTATTTTGATCTCTATGCAAACAAGCTTGATTCAAACGGTATTGCAGGAATTTATGAACAAAAAGGTAAACTCATTTTCCGAAAAGTAAATCCAAGGAATTCAAGAAAAGATGTTTTCTATAATCATAATATGATCCGGTCCGACAATAACAGTTTTATTACTGCAATTGAGCATTCCATGGATAATCAGTTCAGTAATGTCATACTGATTAAAGCAAACAATAATCTGGAAAGGGAATGGCTTATCGATCTGCATTCAGACTCACATCAGTCAAAACCTTTGATTACTCCATATGAAAATTACGGAGCAGGTATTATTTGGAATAATGAAAAGAATAATGAAAATGATATTTACGGAATTGTGATAAATAAAGAGGGCAGTGTAATATGGGGAGCAAGAAAGGGAAAAAAGATCTCATGTGATGATGCCAAAAGCCCGTACATAAAGCTGCTCCCGTCTGAAAAAATATCAAACGGATTTTATATATCTCAGGACAGATTATATCTCAACTGGGTTACGACAAACACAAACAGACTGTTTGTTACAGATCTATACTTAACTGACGAATCCGCCCAATGTGAAAACACACTGGAGATTCAGGATGATATTAGCGAGGGGGAATATACTTCTATTACATCTCATGAAAATTATGCCGTCATAGTTTACAGACAAGCAGGCAGTATTTTCGCTTCTTTTAGGAATATTACCGGGAAGGGTTTTACACAAACTAATGAGAAACCTGTACTGGAGAATTTTCCAAATCCCTTCAATCCTTCAACGAACATATCCTTCAGCATTCCCTCTGATGGATTCGTCAGGTTAAGTGTATTTGATATTACAGGAAGACTTATAAGAACGCTGGTAAATGAATTCAAAACTTCGGGTGAATACTTTGTGAATTTTGACGGAAGCAGACTCGCTTCAGGAGTCTATTTCAGCCGTCTGGAGATTAATGGTGCTGCTCACACAAAAAGGATGACGATGATAAAATGATGAAGACGAATATCCCGGCAAATATAATTTTTGCCGGGATATATATAACCGATTTGTTCTTTGATATAAAGTTAAATAAATCCAGAAGGAATATTCTGTAATCAAAACGGAAAGTTTTATTGTAACCGATTATTGAAATGTGTTTGCTTAAACGAATTATATTATGCTGTTCACACATATGGATAGACGATGAATATAGAATGAATAGATGAACAGTTCAAACCCTGAAAAGACCCGTAACCTTTTCAGGGTTTATTCAAGCAATGTGCTCTACTCTAATATATGATAACGATGAATAACCTGCGATTTGATGATATGATCAAAACCCTGACGG
>WBZU01001840.1_pt1 | contig 15318 bp, 19 predicted proteins | sample 5204311 | NCBI WGS metagenome assembly WBZU01 (sample SAMN12344359, study PRJNA552823) | activated sludge metagenome | biome: Activated sludge suspended growth; feature: Nitrification reactor; material: Wastewater; isolation source: activated sludge from nitrification reactor of wastewater...
ACGATTGGCTTTGAATGTCTTCAACTCGTGATAAATGATATCCGAGGCCGTGACCGTTCCTCCAGGCGTGTTGATACGCAACACGACGGCCTTGATCTGTTCATCCTTCGCGGCCCTGATCAGTTGCTCCTTCACGCTTGCAATCATACTGGGCGTCGATCTGAATCCATCTTTTTCCTGCGAGCTGATCATTCCCGATATCTCAACCAACAGCACCTTGGCCTTTCCGCTTCCGTCGACCTGCATTTCCTGTAACGGTCCAGGGCCGGGGAACAACGGGAAATTGAAGGTACAGCCGGACAGCAGAAGTCCGATCACCCCCACTACAATAGGATTACGCATAATGGTTCTCCATACGCCGCACAAATTCACCGAACAAGTAGGCAGCATCGTGCGGTCCCGGTGCTGCCTCCGGATGGTATTGGACCGAAAAGACCGGATGCTCGAGTGAAGCCATACCTTCAACCGAGCAATCATTCAAACTGACATGGGTGATGGCAAGCCGTCCATATCGCGTCTCGATCACAGGCGAGACCTTTGGCACGTCAACCAGCACCGGCTGCGCCTGCACGGCAAAATTATGGTTCTGCGAAGTGATTTCAACTTTTCTGGTTCGAAGGTCCATCACAGGGTGATTCGCTCCATGGTGGCCGAACTTCAACTTATAGGTCTTGAGTCCGAATGCGAGGCCAAGAATCTGATGCCCCAAACAGATCCCGAAGATGGGATAGCGACCAATCAGCTGTTCAACCGCCTTCGCCGCATACGGAACACCCTCCGGGTCTCCCGGACCGTTTGAAAGAAAAATTCCGTGAGGCTTAAGCGCTTCAACGGCTTCAGCCGGCGTGGCGGCAGGGACCACGGTCACATCACATCCGACATCAACCAGTCGTCTCAGAATGTTGTATTTGATGCCAAAATCATAGGCGACAACCCGCCAGCGCGCACCGCTTCCTATTGCGTCACTGTTCGGCCATGGTGCCCAGTCACCGGTCCCTGTCGTCCATTCAAATGGACGCGCACAGGTGACTTCGGCAGCAAGATCTCGTCCGACGATACCGGGTGCCTGTCTGGCTCGTCCAATCGCTCGTTCATGGTCGAGATCAAGGTGCGTGATACAACCTTGTTGCGACCCATGCTCGCGCAAATGCCTTGTCAACGCCCTTGTATCGATCCCCTCAATGGCGACAACCTGAGTCTCTACCAAGGACTCGTGAAGCGTCTGTTTGCCGCGCCAGTTACTGAGCAATCGGCTCGCTTCATGTACGATAAACCCTTCAGCCCAGGCCCGACGAGACTCTACATCTTCCGGCGTCACGCCATAGTTCCCGATCTGTGGACAGGTCATGGTAATGATCTGTCCCTTGTAGGACGGATCACTCAAAATTTCCTGATAGCCGGTCATGGCCGTGTTAAAGACAACTTCACCGACCGTGTCACCCTCGTAACCAAGCGCACGACCTTCAAACACCGTCCCGTCTGCCAATGCCAATACTGCCTTTTTCACGATTGTCTTCCGCCGTCGTCCATTACGCGTTTTGCCCTGATCCCCATAAGCAGGAGACCCAACACCAAGTTGACCATGTACAGCGATCGAATCGGCAACAGCACGCGGAAAAATGCCTCGAACGCTGTTTTCTTGGCTCCCTCATCCTTCGTCGCAAAGGCCTGCGTTTGAAGTGCTGCTGCCTCAGGATGCAATACCAGAATGATAACCCCCGCGATCACCACCATCATGATCACCACTATGATCTCGCTCACACTCACCATCACACGAGGCTCACCGCTCCACCATCGGCCTAACAAGGCCACAGCGAGAACGCCACCGGAGCCGATGACGAACCGATGATAGCCCTCAAACGCACGTGTCAAAAACATCCCCCCGGAGTCTTGTCCTCCGAACGTATTGAATACCGCTGGGATCACTGCACCGCTCAGTACGATCATCCCCCCGACCCACACTGCGAGGGCAACTCCCTCGAGCGTGAGGCAACAGACCATCCCCCACCAAGGTATCCGCCGCACGGCACTACCGCTCCACAGGGCTGGCCTCAAATACCACACGGCCGCCTACGATCGTGGTCTGTACCAGCCCTTTCACTTTCCATCCAACAAACGGCGTGTTTCGGCTCTTGGATCGAAATTTCGCCGGATCGACCTCCCACTGTTCATGCTGATCCACGATCACGACATCAGCGTCCGCGCCCACCCCCAAGGTACCTTTTTTGAGTCCGAACGCGGCGGCCGGAGCAGAACTAAGCTTCTGAACGGCTTGCTCGAGCGATAAGACCCCTTCCTCCACCAATCCCAACGTGAGCGAAAGCGCGGTCTCAAGTCCGACAATGCCGAATGGAGCCTCGGTAAAATCCTGCTGTTTTTCCTGAGTCGCATGGGGAGCATGATCCGTAGCGATCACATCAATTGTCCCGTCGCGCAACCCTTCCTTGATCGCCTGGACATCGGTCCAGGTCCGCAAGGGCGGATTCATTTTGGCATGGGTGTTGTAACCGCGCACTAGATCTTCGGTCAACGTGAAATGGTGTGGACAGGCTTCCGCTGTCACACGAATCCCGCGGGCCTTTGCCTCCCGAACCATTCGCGCCGATCCGGCGGTGCTGATATGGGCCAGATGCAAACGAGCCCCCGTCAACTCAGCCAGCGACAGATTGCGCGCCACCATCACATCTTCGGCTGCCGCAGGGATACCGGGCAATCCAAGCTCGGTGGAAATCAACCCCTCGTTCATGCAACCGCCTTCGGCGAGATGGAGATCCTCGCAGTGATCAACCACGGGCAGGTCAAACGCCGACGCATATTCCATCGCACGCCGCATCACCAAACTGTTCATCACGGGCTTTCCATCATCCGAGATCGCCACGCAACCGGAACGGCGCAAGTCACCGATTTCGGCCAGTTCCTTCCCTTCGGATCCTTTGGTGATCGCACCGATCGGCAACACATTCGCGAGACCGGCCAGCCGAGACCGTTCCAGAATAAACTCGGTCACGGCTTGATTGTCGTTCACCGGACTTGTATTGGGCATACAGCAGACAGTCGTAAATCCTCCTGCCACTGCCGCTGCGCTGCCGCTTTGAATGGTTTCTTTATATTCGAATCCTGGCTCTCGAAAATGCACGTGCAGGTCGACAAACCCAGGCAGGACCAACTTTCCTTCCGCCCGAATCGTCCGGCTGCCGATGGGAGCAGTCAGCTGGGGAGCGACCGCCGTGATTTTTCCGTCATCGATGAGCACATCGGCTATTCCGACAAACCGACCTGGATCGATGACCCGACCACCTTTAATTAAAATCGACACGATAAGACCTTTCTATACGTTGGCAGTCTCTGTTGATCCGATGATCTGTCACGTCACCCACTCCATTCAAGCGCTGATCATTGGTGACGCACTCGACAGACCGTCAGATCAATGGATTCATGAATTGGTCCCGGACATGAGGTACAAAATTCCCATCCGTACCGCCACCCCATTCGCGACTTGGTCCAAAATCACCGACGACAAACTATCGGCCACATCCGGGGCGATCTCCACACCTCGATTGATCGGGCCAGGATGCATGACGATGGCATCTGAGCCAGCCAGCCGCACCCGCTCAGCGGTGAGTCCGTAGAGCCGCGAGTATTCTCTGATTGAAGGAAACTGTGCGCGCCCTTGCCGCTCCAATTGAAGCCGCAGCATCATGATGACGTTCACGTCGCGCAGACCTTTATCCATATTGGAATACACTTTCGCCCCCAGCTTTTCGACGCCCCAAGGCATCATCGTCGGAGGCCCCACGAGTCTGACCTCGGCCCCGAGTTTGACGAGCGCAAAGATATTCGAACGAGCAACCCGACTATGCGACACGTCGCCGACAATCGCCACCCGCAAGCCTCGAAAGTTCATTCCTCGTTGCCGAATCGTATAGAGATCAAGCAACGCTTGCGTGGGATGTTCGTGCCATCCATCGCCTGCATTGATAACAGACGACTTCACTCCCTGCGCCAACGCTTCGGCGGCTCCGGCCGAGGAATGCCGCAAGACGATAATGTCGGCTTGCATCGCTTCGATATTTCTCGCCGTATCGAGCAACGTTTCCCCCTTCACAACACTACTGGAAGAGGGTGCAAAGTTGATCACGTCGGCGCTCAGCCGCTTAGCTGCCAATTCGAAGGATGTCCGCGTCCTCGTACTTGGCTCGAAGAAGAGATTGACGACCGTCTTCCCTCTCAAGGCCGGCACTTTCTTGATTTCGCGCCCCGTCACTTCTTTAAAAGAATCGGCGGTATCGAGGATGAGGGTGATCTCATCAACCGCCAAGGGGGCGAGACTCAACAGATCTTTGCGCTTCACGCTCATGGAACCCTCCATTCCATGACCATTATCCTGCTCGCAGAATGACCACCCGGTCATTCTCACCATCTTCTTCCAACAACACCTGAATCTGCTCATCACGGGACGTCGGCAGATTTTTCCCGATATAATTGGCCTTGATCGGTAACTGCCGATGGCCACGATCAACCAACACCGCCAACTGAATCTCCTCCGGACGACCTAAATCCATCAGTCCATCCATCGCAGCTCGTATCGTTCTTCCCGTAAACAGGACGTCATCAACGAGCACGACGATCTTATTCGCCATATCGAACGGCACCGACGTTTTTCTCAGAATCGGCTGGTTTTTCCGCAAAGCTAAGTCATCTCGATACAACGTAATATCCAATTCCCCGATGGGAATCTGAACGCCTTCGATCCCATGAACGCGTTTGGCGAGCCGATGCGCAAGATAGACCCCGCCGGTCCGAATCCCAACCAGGGCGAGATCCTTCACACCTTTATTCCGCTCCAGAATCTCGTGTGCAATACGCGTCAGCGCGCGGGCGATATCCCCGGCGTCCATGATGAGCTTTTCTTCTTTTCGATCAGATGGTTGATTCATCTGCGGCACCAAGATGAGACACCTGCACGTGATCACATTTCAGGCATAAAAAAACCTCCTCACCACAAGCGTGAGAAGGTCGACTGGAACGAACGTGAGCCGGAACACCACACATGATCAACTCCTTGCTCACCTCACTGGATGAGCATTAAAGGTTTCGCTATCCTACTGAGTCAACGATGCCCTGTCAAGATTCGTCGCAACGGCCCCTCAAACTCGCTCTGCGCTCTATCGAAATGACGGTCAGGACGTACGTTGCCCCATGCGACAGGCAACGTGCTGAGGTATGGCCGGGATGACTGTCCACTGAAGAGATGAGGGTTGTCGGTCGACTACGAATCCCGTCCCTGTTTGCTCCGCCATACCGTCAGCAATGCCGCGAGTTTGTCTTTGGACGAACGATGCTCCTCAGCTAAGGTTTCCAAAAAATCTGAAAGCCGCCTTGCTTTCAAGACCGTATAGAGTGTGACGATGATGACGGGAATCAGCACTACGAGAAAATATCCGATGCGCTTGCTAGACGGTTCCGCACCCAAGTCGAAGAGGTTCATACCCAATACCCCGGTTGTTGCAACACCGATCAAGCCGACAGTCGCCACCACCGTCAGTCGAACCATCGTTTCTCCCTGGCGACGGAGCGCATCGCTATCGAGGTATTGGCTCATATCTTCCAACTCCGAACGGAGCTCGTCGTAGAGTCGACCAGTGCCCAATTGTTCGCTGACCATCCGATAGAGTTCCTTCACCTGCCCATGATCAGACACCTGATGAGACCAGTAGCGATGGGTAAACCTCAGAAAGATACCGAGTGTTTGGCGAATCACTCGACGAAACTGCCGGACGGAGTCCAACTTGGTGAGATCAAGCTGATGCATCGCCTCAACCAGACGATTCGTCAGCATCAACAGGGCCGCCTTATGAAAATGCGGGATCAGAAACAATAAAAAATATTCATGCCGGAATTGTTCTAAATTTGTCTTACGATCTTCGAACGCCGGTTCGCCTGCTTCCCCCACCATCGTAAACACCCGGCCCGTACACATAAAACGGGCGCCTGGTGAACCTGGCCCTTGGCCGTTCCAATACCGGTCATAGCAATGATGTTCTTCAAAGTTACGGAGATAGCGTTCCGAAAACGGCAACGTCTCGGAGCTACCCGGTGCCGCCGCCAAACCTATTCGTGCGAACTCCCCCCGCGTCAGGGCGCCAGGACCATCCAGACTCAGATACGCCATGACCGGCATCAAGTGGTATTCAAGCTGGCGATACCGAATCAGACCGGCTTTCTCTGAATGGTGCAACACCAATGGCTCCAGCAGAAACTCCCAGTGGGAGGCAAGACTCAACGACCGATGCTGGCAGACAAACGAGAGATATTTCTCACGGTGATCATAGTCTGAGACAGCCAGCACCGTACCATCTGGGGACAACCACTCCACATGCTTGGGACAATGCCCACCGTGTCCGTCACGCTCCCAGTAGGTGGGATAGCATCGGCCGAAGCGAAAGAGTGAATTCTGCACCTGCTCAAGCGGTACATCATTGTCATAGATCTCGACGACCAAAATCGCCACATCGATGTCGTAGAAAAAATACAAATCCACATGGGCCACCGTAAAGGTCGCAGGAGTCCCGTGAGGGCCAGGGAAGACCATCCGCACTTTCGCAATATCATTGCGACGAAAAACGCGGATCGCGGCCCCCTCGCGAACTTCAGCGCTCGTTCGCTTCCCCTCGCCATAGAGAAACCGCTGAACGTAGGGCAGAAATGTCACAAACTCGCTGTAATGCCGTTCCTGGAACTGCCGAGGATCACCCGTAAACTCGTCCAGCACCTCTCGCCATGGATTGTTCGGATTGGTCGCCTGGAGAAGTTCCCAATGCTTTTGGATCGGCGCGTCCTCCCGGATGGGAGTAAGCTGCATTGGCCACAGCAGGATTTGTCGGAAATGTCGAACAACCGTTTGAGGATCAGCCACGTAACACGTCCTCGCTGAGGATCGAATCGCTCACCAGCACATGCCAGTTACCCGACACGTGACCTCACAACAGGGAACAGCGCCGTGATGGTCTTATACCATAGCGTAGTCTGAAAGTATGTGAAGGAAAGGTATGGTCATCACCACATGGCAGGAGAGCGCCTTGTTTCACACTGGCGAATCCAACGAGCCCCTCCTTACCGAAGGGTAACACAACTACCAGCTGCTCCAACAATCATTCGTGGGAAATCGTTCTCGGAGCTTGGAGAACAGCAAGGCTGTCCGACCAGAATGTCTCAGGATCTGTATTGAAGATATCGAAGGTGCTGGACGACAACACACCCCATGAGCCTTCACGCATCTCAGATTCGAGTTGCCCCGGTGCCCATCCGGCAAACCCGGCAAAGGCACGGAACGCTTCGTTCGGCTTGAGACCGGCAATGACGCGCTCCAGAACCATCGGTGTGCCCACATAAATTCCATTCGCAATATGCCGCGCATCGGGCAAGAGTTGCTTGAGTCGGAACAGCAACACCAGTTGTGTACGCCCGACCGGTCCTCCAGCAAATAATCGGTGGTTGGTCTGTTTCAATACCGGAAGATCCTGTAAAACTTCCGATAATAGTACATCCGTAGGACGATTCAACACGAGGCCAATGGTCCCACCTTGCCCATGTTCAACAATGAAGAGAACGGTGCGGGTAAAGTTGGGATCGCTCAATGAGGGGCTTGCGACCAAGAGTGAGCCTTTTTGAACTGGCGAGGGCACAAACTGCTGCTGGGCCGAGGATGCTGGCGTCGCCATCATGGTCCCCAGAAACAGAACAGCCCACACAACATGTTTCATCCCAGCGCTCATATCGTTACACAGAGCCGAATTACATCATTGCAAAGGAGACAGAGCTATCACACCATCAAAAGGCTACGACTCTCGATTCCCTGTGTCAATCGTGAGTGAGGAGCAGTGAGCATGCACGGGACAGTCACCAAAGTAGACAAGTAAACAGGGGCTTGATGTCCTATACGATTTGTCCCGGGAAATGTCCGTCACGAACAATCCCCTACCGATTCCATTGAGCCGGGTTACGAGCGATCTTGACCGAGAGACGGCGATCTGATTCCAATGATCTGTACAAGGCGCTATGGCCAGACAACATCGAACCGGTCATCCCGTAAAAAAATTGGCTCAATCGAGCATAGCCCCTAGATCGTCAACGTGTCGTTCGCGTATGCTAGAGTTGGATTACGATGACGAGCCGTCGTCACATCGATTGACGTTGATGGGCCACGATTTGGATTACATAAAAGGAACTTTACTTATGACCACCGGCTTGCGCTATCTCCTCGCCGTCACCATCATCGGAAGTCTACAAGGATGCATGGATCCACCCAAATCTCCTTATGTTGATGTGCGAGATACCGTGTCGCGAATCGATGAGTCCAGGTCGGTCGCAGAACAAGGGAGCGCCGAAGAGCAATATAATCTTGGCCTACGATATGAGAATGCTCGTCCAGCGGACCATCGAGAAGCCGTACGGTGGTATCGCATGGCGGCCACTCAGCGCCACCCTGGAGCGTTTTATCGGCTTTGCGTACTGTCGGATATCGGACGCGGGATACCCCAGGATTATCAGGAGGCTCTCCGGTGGTGCCGCCTTGCTGCAGATCAGAGCCATGGCGCCGCGATGTTTCTCATCGCCACCCACTATGAACAAGCACGAGGCGTTCCGAAGGATCTCGTCCAGGCCTATCTCTGGTATAATCTCGCCGCCGCCAATGGCCATGAAGCCGGCGCAAAATGGCGGAATCGACTAGGGCACGACATGACGGCGGCTCAGATTGCTCAAGCACAATTGCTGACACGGAATTGGAAACCGAAAGGGCAAGAACCGCCTCAAGAATAATCATGCAGAAACCCGTTCCATCAAGCTCCTGCTTAACCGATGGATCAAATACTCCGTCCATCCATCCGATGATCAGACTCATGGTCAACGTGACTCAGGTTTCCTCTCATGGTGCAGTTCCCTCTCCTTTTCACAATTGGCCTCCCACTTATTCCATCCTTGAACTCCCAGGCATGCGCTGAGTAGGATACGCCTCGTAGGATTCACTGCACCAACGATGTCAGCACAGTCTCAGTATCACAGAAACTCGTTCTCGATCAGCATGGTACTTCCGCTGATTGGTCTACTCACGCTGTGTACATTTTCATCAAGTTGTCTCTCCCCTCCCCAACCCCCGTCTCAACCACTCACAAACGGGCCGGCAGTGAGTGAGCTACTCACTCGTGCGCAAGGAGGGGAGGCAGAAGCCCAAAACCAGTTGGGCGTCCACTATAGTGAGGGCCAAGGACTTCCACAAAACTATCAGGAAGCGAAGTATTGGTTTAAGAAAGCGGCAGACCAGGGCCATGCCGGGGCACAGGTCAATTTGGGCACACTCTACTCATTAGGACAAGGGGCTCCGTTCAGCGACCCCATGGCATTATTTTGGTTTCAGAAAGCAGCGGACCAGCGCAATGCGCTGGCCTTTGCTAAACTTGGCATGATGTACGAACGAGGACGCGGGGTCTCACAAAATCTTGTGGAAGCTCACATGTGGTACAACCTCTCTGCAGCCTACGGTGAGAAACGAGCCGCTGAGTCCCGCAATGCCTTGGCCAGACAGATGACGACCGAGCAAGTCACTGAAGCCGAAGCACGAGCCAAGAAGTGGGCTCCCAATCGGCGGTAAGGCGATGCGTGGAGGCCTTCCAGTCGTTGCACTCATGACGTCCCTCGATCCTTACCGAGTCGACATCTTCTCGATAGTCCACCCCATTCCTTTTGAACGCACGTCTGGCAGGAATGACCCACGGCGATCGATAAAAGCAGCTTTCTGGTCCGGCAGAGCCCTGCGAGGCTTGACGGTCGTGGGGCTCCACACAGTAGGCATCCACTGACCCCTATTGTCCTCACTTCTTCATAAAAGAATCCATCGCACCACTAGCCGATGGTAAAGAAGACAACTTGTCTTTGGTCTGTTTGAGCGCATTCATATTCTTTTGCAGCTCATCGACATTCTTCTGCATTTCAACCAACGAACTTCCTATCTGTGTGACCGAATCCTTGATTCCAAAGAGCCCCTCCGCCGATGCAATATGCAACGATACCCCTCCCAGACCGAACCCGAGCAGAAATGCCGGAATCGCAACTGTGCATATCGAGCGTGTGAGTGTCATCAGTTCCTCCTTGTTGAGCGATCTCTAACAGGTTGCGGAAAAACTCATTTTGGCTCCTGCGGCCATCACAGGTATCGAAGTTTGAGAGGACTCTAACTGGCCGTGCAGGGTGCTCAAAATGGCCGTCCAGCAAGGCCGCAGCAAGCGAAGAGGCGAATCGTACTCTGCCCTGTACGTTAAGTCTCTGAGCGATGCGAGAACGCTGCTGGCGGACTTTTTCAGCACCCTGCTACGGCACTTACCGTTAGCCGGCATCATTAAGGATATGCGTGGAACTGTCAAGACGCCTATCAGCGGAGCAGCGCTCAATCCATCCGTGGGGAGTCACTGCCAGATAGAACCATGGATGGCACGGTCAAAAGTATTGAACAAGCAGACAAGCGCTGTGCCATGGGGGTCGGAACTTCGGTGAGGTGACATACAGAAACGAATGCGTGGGATTAGAAAATCCCAGCTTGTTTTTGCAGCCAACGGACATATTTCACGATCTCGTCCACGTCTTCCGACTTGACGGCATCGATCTTCGGCATATCGCCAAATTGCCAATGATGGGCCTTAACCCCGTTCGCTGCCGCCCGTTGGAAGGCTACATCGCCGTGATGGTTCGGTTCATACACTTTGTGAAGAAACGTTGGGCCTTGGTTGGTTCCGACGCCGCCGATGCCATGGCATCGTGAACAATTTGTATTGAACTTCTGCTCTCCGTCACGAAACTCTGCCGGAGCAGAGGCTACCGTTCCACTTGCCTTCGGTTCCCCCCCGCTCTGACTGCACGCCGGAGCAACGCCGAGCATCAAGAGTACTGAACTGAGTAGCGCAACTTGTGACGACCTCATAAAGATTCTCCACCTAGTTCCAGAAAATGACTCCTTCAAGATACCGCATAGGGAATTGGATCTACAACTCCCACCTCTGCAAACCCTCGCCGTCGAATGAGACAGCTGTCACACCGTCCGCAGGCCACTGTGTCCGTGGGATCATAGCAACTGTGTGTGAGGTGGATTGGGGCACCGAGATCCAGACCCAGCCGTATGATCTCTGCCTTGGTCATTTGCAACAGAGGGGCTCGAATTTCAATACGCCCTCCCATCATGCCCAGCTTGGTTCCGAGTTGTAACGTTGTTTCCACGGCCTTGATGAACTCGGGACGGCAGTCAGGGTAACCAGAGTAGTCCACCACATTCGCCCCGAAATAAATCACTGAGGCACCCACCACCTCTGCCTGTGCGGCTGCAATGGAGAGAAAAATCAAGTTTCGGCCTGGCACATAGGTCACCGGCACGTCACGCCCACGGTCGGAGTCACGCCGGCCTTTGGGAACTGGGATGTCCCCAGTGAGAGCCGACCCGCCGATTGACTGCAAATCAACGGGCACCACGAGGTGATGCTCTGCCTCCAGCGCACCGGCCACCTGTTTCGCCCGCTCAATCTCTACGGCATGACGTTGTTGGTAGGCAAGAGTCAACAGATGCAGCTCATAGCCGGCCTGTCGAGCAACAGCGGCCGTGACGGTGGAGTCCAAGCCACCGCTGGCGAGTACCACAGCTCGTTTCTGAAACTGCCCGGTCATAGGCAGAACACGTTGCGGGAGGATGCTGTAGGAGGCAGAATTGAAAACCTAGTCGCGATCTTCTTCTCGTTCAATTTTCTCTAACAGCTCGGCACGTGATTGGCACTCGACGCACAGTTTGGCGAAGGGGACCGCTTGGAGCCGCCTCTCACTGATCTCGATTCCACACTCCGCACAAATGCCATAGGTTCCCTCGTGCAGACGCGTGAGGGCTTCATCAATTGACTGCCGACGCCGATTGCGCATTTCCATCAAGGAAATACCCAGTTCACGCTCTAGATCCATCAGTGCCTGGTCTCCAACATCGCGCGCTGATTCTAGGCGTCGCTGCTGATCTTCGGTCAGTGATTGCCCCAGACTTCCTTCGATCTCCTTGATAATTTCCTGGCGCTTCCCAAGGAGCATTTTATGAAGCACTTCCTGTCGCTGTTCCCGTGCTTCTCGCTCTTTTGCGGTCTCTTTCGGTCGCACGGGCACTTCATCGACTTCGACCGATGGCTTCGCTGTAGCCGCTACGCTAGCCGCCGATTGCAGTTTCTTGGTGATCGGCTCAACCGACTTCGCTTTCAGCTCGCCCTTCTTCTTCAACTGCCCCTTCGTCACCATAGTGATATGTGCTCCGCAATTAGGTCGTTTGGAAGGCTAATCCCTGCTTTTCAATCATGGCCCACATTCCCGTTACAAGAGGAGATCGAAAGATATACCCATCATCCCGCTCACGGATAGATGATGGTCGAATGAACGTCGTACCCACCGAGTTTCTCACGTCCATTCAGGCTCTTTAGTTCAATCAAGAAATCAAGTCCGACAATGGTTCCTCCCAGCTGCCGGACGAGATTCACCGTCGCTTCCGCAGTCCCTCCGGTTGCCAGGAGATCGTCGACGATCAGCACATGCTCTCCAAGCTCGATCGCATCACGGTGTACTGCAAGACTGCTGTTACCATACTCAAGGTTATATTTGACTTCATAACAATCAGCAGGAAGTTTGCCAGGTTTACGGGCCGGAACGAATCCGGCTCCCAGCCTTGCCGCAAGAATCCCGCCAAAGATAAACCCCCGAGACTCAATGCCGACGACCTTCCGGATCCCTCGATCTTGATACCGAGCCGTCAATTGATCGGACAGACTTCGAATAGCTGCGGGATGTTTCAACAAGGTCGTGATGTCATAAAAGAGAATGCCGGGCTTGGGAAAGTCCGGCACTTCGCGGATAAGCGCTTGATAGTTGACAGTGGTCACGGGATCTAGAGCAGATCTGCCTGTGTCATGGTTTTTCGCTCAATGGTATGACGAAGACGGGCGAGCGCGGCCATTTCGATCTGACGGACACGTTCTCGAGTCAACCCCATGGTCCGCCCAATCTCTTCCAACGTCTTTGCTTCCCCTCCATCAAGCCCGAACCTCGACACAATAACAGTTTGCTCTTTTTCTGGCAACTCCCTCACCCAGGCCATCAATTCCGCTCGGCGCCGAACCCCATCGGCGGTTTCGTCGGGTGACAATCCCGTCGGATCCTCGATCACATCACGGAGAAACGTATCCGTGCGATCATTGAGCGGGCTATCGAGTGAACAGGTCGTGCGGACCAACTGTTTCAGATCCAAGACTTCCTCTTCCGATGTCTTCATCTTGAGCGCAACTTCCGCCGCTCTCGGTTCACGTCCGAGTGCCTGTACCAATTGCTCAGTGCGGTTCAAATAACGATTCAGCCGTTCCACCACATGGACAGGGAGTCGGACCAGTTTCCCTTGATTGATTATCGCACGTTCGATGTACTGCCTGATCCACCAGGACGCATAGGTGCTAAACCGAAAGCCCCGCTTATAGTTGAATTTTTCCACTGCCTTGATCAGCCCGAGATTTCCTTCTTCGACGATATCGGAAAAGGGAAATCCCCGATGCATATACCGCTTCCCAATGCTGATCACCAGGCGCAGATTTGATTCGATCATGTGTTGACGAGCGTGCTCGTCGCCGGCCATGACACGTTTCCCAAGTTGCTGCTCTTCTTTGAATGTCAGCAATGTGGATCGCCGGACCTCGCGCAGATAGCTCTTAAGCGTATCAAGGCCTTCGGCTCGACCTGTTTCACGCTCACTCTCCTCGGAAAATCCACCTGACTCGGAAGCACTTGGCTCATCTTCAAGATGCCTTCGCGCCTCACTCGTCTCCGATTCCTCGTGATGTTGCAGGCTCATATTTCCTCAGTAAGCCCTAATACCAAATTTCAAACACAGAATACTGCCCCGTCGCTGCTCCCCACGCCGTCTCCACTTTCGTAACATGAGCAGCAGAAGGACCGATCCGCAGTCGATGCTCAAGCGCTTCGATCACAGCCTTTTGGCCCTCAACTTCGAGCTCGACTCGACCATCGGGAAGATTACGAACACCGCCGAACAGTCGAAGAGCCGCAGCTACTCGGGCTGCAAAGGCACGAAACCCCACCCCTTGCACACGACCGTACACAAGGATACGAGCCCGCACCGACAACTCCTTGGCGGGTTGAGTCATCTGCCTCCGGCTAACCCCTTACGTCCCACGAGGCCCCGCGGCTCCGTTCTGCGGATATTCTCACACCTCTCCAGACGCGTCACGCGTTTTACAAAATGTACTCCCTGACTATGTCGTCATAATGCAAAGATTTCTTGAGGTTTTAATTTCCCCCAAAGACAATAGAACGGACCAAGAACGGGAACGGACGGCCTAAAGAGGTTCTCGCGATTACTCCACCAAACAAACCAGTGCCAGATGGCTTGTAGAGAAGTAACCCTTTGATTTGAATGTAGGATCACTATGACAGACGATGACCATCCGGCACCCCACTGATAGGGACACTGATGCACGTCGCATGGAGTTTCCTCTCAATCGTCGAACGATCAAAAAGAGAGATGTTCAGCCGACTGTGGCCCGAATAGGATCATTAACAGACCACTGACGCGATATGACCCTAGCGCTGGTTGTGAGTGGAATGAGGAGAGAAGAACCACCGTACCACCGAGCATCTGGAAAGGTTGCGGAAGATGCCCCTGATCAAGCCTGCTTGGTTTGGTCGGGGCGAGAGGATTTGAACCTCCGACCCCTGCGTCCCGAACGCAGTGCGCTACCGGGCTGCGCTACGCCCCGACAAGACCAAGCGATCAACCGACGGCGTGATTGTCTTACAAGAGAGGGGTAAAAGGCAACCCATGTGATTCTGCCACACCTGAATGCGTTACCTTTCCGTCTTTTACGTTGACGCCCTTCGCCAAACCAGGATCGGAGTGAATTGCTCGCTCTACGCCCTCGGAAGCAAGACGGACCAAGTAGGGCATGGTCGCATTGGTCAGGGCATAGGTGGATGTGCGAGGAACAATTCCAGGCATATTGGCCACACAATAATGGGTCACTCCATCCACCAGGTATACGGGATCAGAATGGCTCGTTGGTCTGGTTGTCTCAATACAGCCGCCCTGATCTACGGAGACATCGATGATTACGGAACCAGGCCTCATCCGGGAGACCATTGCACGCGACACCAACTTGGGTGCCTTGGCGCCTGGAACAAGCACTGCACCAATCACCAGATCCGCAGAGCAGACCGCTTCTTCAATGACCGTAGAACTTGCTGCAC
>WBZU01001841.1_pt1 | contig 15318 bp, 14 predicted proteins | sample 5204311 | NCBI WGS metagenome assembly WBZU01 (sample SAMN12344359, study PRJNA552823) | activated sludge metagenome | biome: Activated sludge suspended growth; feature: Nitrification reactor; material: Wastewater; isolation source: activated sludge from nitrification reactor of wastewater...
GTAGTCGAATTCCGGGTGCGCGCAGACAGCCTCGTTGGCTGGCAGCGTCCACGGCGTCGTCGTCCAGATCACCGCGAAGGCCGGCCCGCGCAGGTGCGTCAGACCGAAAGCCCTGGCTACCTTGTCAGAATGATTCGGATGTACTTCGAAGGCGACGTCGATCGCCGCCGAAGTCTTGTCTTCGTATTCGACCTCGGCTTCGGCCAGCGCGGAACCGCAATCGAGACACCAGTTGACCGGCTTGAGACCCTGGTAAAGGTAGCCCTTTTCGAGAATCCGGCCGAGTGCGCGAATTTCGTCGGCCTCGGTCTTGAAGTTCATTGTCAGATAGGGCTTGTCCCATTCTCCGAGAATGCCAAGGCGAATGAAATCCTTCTTCTGGCGCTCGATCTGTTCATTGGCGAAGGCCCTGCACAACTCGCGTACGCGGTCCGCTGGGACATGCTTGCCGTGCAGTTTTTCGATCTGGTGTTCGATTGGCAGGCCGTGGCAGTCCCAGCCCGGGACATAGGGCGCGTCGAAGCCGGCCAGCGTCCTGGCACGAACGATCATGTCCTTGAGGATCTTGTTGACCGCATGGCCAATGTGAATGTCGCCGTTGGCGTAGGGGGGGCCATCGTGCAGGACGAAGCGCGGGCGCCCCTGCGAGGCCTCGCGGATGCGCTCGTAGAGCCGGGTCTGTTGCCAGGCGGCAACCCACTGCGGTTCGCGGCGGGCAAGGTCGCCACGCATCGGGAAGGGTGTATCGGTGAGATTGAGGGTTTTCTTGTAGTCGGCCATGGTGGTTCTCACAACTGGAAGTACTGTTTCACGGCGGCAACATCTCTGGCGATCTGCGCCTTGAGAGCGCCATAGTCAGGAAATTTCATTTCATCCCGCAACTTGTGCAGGAAGCGGACGTTCAGATGGGCGCCATAGATGTCGGCGCAGAAATCAAGCAGATGCACTTCAAGCAGCGGCCGTACCACTTGCTGGGCACTCGGCCGGTAGCCGAGGTTGGCGGCGCCTCGGTGTGGGCCACCTGGCAGGCCTTTGACTTCGACCGCAAAGACCCCCTGCAGCGGTGGTCGTTCGTGTTTGATGCGAATGTTTGCCGTGTGAAAACCGAGTTGTCGTCCGATCTGATCGCCGTGCATGACGCGTCCGTCGATCGAATAGGGACGGCCGAGCAGACGCGCCGCGTGTTCGAGCCGCCCGGATTGCAGGGCGTCGCGAACAGCCGAACTCGAAGCGCGCTCGCCATCGAGCGTGATGCTTTCCATGGCCTCGACCTGAAAACCAAGCCTGGCGCCGGCGTCGCGCAGCGTTGCAAAGTCGCCGGCGCGCCCAGCGCCGAAGCGAAAATCGTCGCCGACGATCAGATGCCGGACGCGCAGCGCGTCAACCAGCACCCGTTCGATGAATTCTTCGGCGCTCAAGGCGGCGAAACGAGCATTGAAGTGGCAGACATGCACCAGGTTGACGCCGTCGTCGGCGAGCAATTCAAGCTTTTCCCGCAATGTGGACAACCTGGGTGGTGCCGATTCGGGCGCAAAGAATTCGCGCGGATGTGGTTCGAAGGTGAGCACTGCCGCCGGTAGGCCGACGCTGTTCGCCGCCGTCGTCAGACGAGCGAGCAGCGCGCGATGGCCAAGGTGCACGCCGTCGAAGTTGCCAACGGTCAGGACGGTGGCGCTAGGCGCTGTCTGTGAAAAACCGCGATAGACGAGCATCAGGGGCGAGTGGGGGCGGACAAAACATGCGATTATAACCAGTTTCGTTTTCTTTTCCTGTTTAAGGTCGGCGATGAAGGTCAGCAATTGCTACCATTGCGGTCAGCTCATACCCACCTCGGTCGATCTTGCGGTCAGCATCGACGGGCAGCCGCGCGCCATGTGCTGCGGTGGATGCCAGGCGGTGGCGCAGGCCATTGTCGACAACGGATTGACCGACTACTACCGTCATCGCGATACCTTGCCGAATGCGCCACACGAAGCTCTGCCGGCGATCGTCGAGGACCTGCAATTCTACGATCACGCCGATTTCCAGAAGGGCTTCGTGCGGGTCCTCGACGAAGATCCTGACGGTAGCGAGCGCGAGGCCTCGCTGATTCTCGAGGGGATCACCTGTTCGGCGTGCGTCTGGCTCAACGAGCAACAGCTTTGCCGCCTTGCCGGGGTGACTGCAGTCGATATCAATTACGCGACGCGGCGTGCGCGGGTGCGCTGGGACGGGCGGCGGATCAAGCTGTCGGACATCCTCGCGGCAATCTCGGCGATCGGCTATCGCGCTTATCCCTACGACACCGCGAGAAGCGAGGAACTGGCGCGCCAGGAACGGCGCGGCGCGCTGTGGCGGGTGTTCGTCGCCGGTTTCGGCATGATGCAGGTGATGATGTACGCCGTGCCGGTATATTTCGCGGGGACTGGCGAGATGACGCCGGCGGTCGAACAATTGTTGCGCTGGGCGAGTCTGGTCCTGACCGTGCCGGTGGTCTGCTATTCGGCTGCGCCCTTCTTTCGCAATGCCTGGCGCGATCTCCGACTGCGCCGTGCGGGAATGGATGTGCCGGTGGCTCTGGGGATTGGCGCTGCCTTCGCAGCCAGCGTCTGGGCGACGCTGACTGCCAGTGGCGAGGTCTATTTCGACTCGGTGACGATGTTCGTATTCTTTCTGTTGAGCGGCCGATTCCTGGAAATGACGGCCCGCCAGCGCGCGGTCAGCGTCACCGAGGCGCTGGCCAGGCTGATGCCGGCGGTCGCGGCGCGAGTATCGGCGTACCCGGCGAGTCGCGACTTCGAACAGGTGATGGCCGCCGACCTGCGGCGTGGCGATGTCGTTCTGGTCAGACCTGGCGAGACGATTCCGGCGGACGGGCAGGTCATTGAAGGCGAGAGTAGTACCAACGAGGCGCTGTTGACGGGCGAGAGCGCGCCGGTGCAGAAACGCCCGGGTGTGTCGGTCACTGCTGGGGCGGTCAATATCGAGAGCCCGTTGCTGGTCGAGGTGACGCAGGTCGGCGATGCAACTCGACTGTCAGCAATTGTCCGTCTGATGGAGCGTGCGGCCACCGAGAAGCCGCGTATCGTTGAACTGGCGGATCGCATTGCCAGCCACTTCATCGTTACGCTGCTGTTTCTCGCTGCGGCGGTGGCTCTCGCCTGGTGGTTCATCGACCCTCGGCAGATGCTGTGGATCACCGTTTCGGTGCTGGTCGTCACCTGTCCCTGTGCCTTATCGCTGGCCACCCCGGTCGCACTGACGGTGGCCAGTGGAGCAATGGCCAGAATCGGTCTGCTGGTGACGCACAGTCATGCCGTCGAATCCCTGGCGCAGGCCAGCCATTTCGTCTTCGACAAGACCGGGACCTTGACCACTGGCGAGATGTGTGTGCTTGAAATACTGCCTCTTGGCAGACTCGATCCGCAAGACAGTCTGGCGCTGGCGGCGGCTCTCGAGCAGACGTCGGAGCATCCGATCGCCGCAGCCTTGCGGCAGGCCACCGGGGGCAAGTTGTTGCCGGCGGTCGACGAGCCGGGCAACGAGCCGGGGTCCGGTATCAACGCCCAACATGCCGGACGGGCGGTGCGTCTCGGCCGCCCGGACTATGTTCAGGCGCTACACGGCAAACCCCTGCCGGAGGCCGCACAGTCCCTGTCTGCGAGCGGCGATACGGTGATCGCGCTCGGCGACGAGTCGGACTGGATTGCATTGTTTCGCCTCGGCGACAAAACGCGGCCGGAAGCGGCGGCAATGGTCGCGGCACTGCGTGCCGGCGGGCGGCAGGTGGCGCTGTTGACGGGTGACGCTGCACCGGCTGCCCACCGTGTTGCGCAGGTACTGGGTATCGACGAGGTTCTGGCGAACGCGTCACCGCAGGCCAAGCACGACTATGTGCGCCGCTTGCAGGCCAACGGGGCGGTGGTGGCGATGGTCGGCGACGGCGTCAATGATGCTCCGGTGTTGGCGCAGGCGCAGGTTTCGGTGGCCATGGGGGGCGGTTCGCAATTGGCGCGCACGCAGGCCGATCTGGTGCTGCTTTCCGAAAACCTGGCTCATCTCTGGCGTGGCGTGGTCGTTGCGCGGCGTACTTTGCACGTGATTCGGCAGAATCTGTTATGGTCCTTTGCCTATAACCTGGTTGCCCTGCCGCTGGCGATGAGCGGCTTTATTACGCCGTGGATGGCCGGCATCGGCATGTCCGGGAGTTCATTGCTGGTGGTCGCCAATTCGTTGCGGCTGCAGAAAGGCTGCAAGGGCTGATCGATGATGGAGACGCTGTACCTGCTGATTCCGATTTCCGTGGTGCTGGTCTTTTTGATCGCCATCGCCTTTTGGTGGTCGCTGCGCAACGGTCAATTCGACGACCTCGAAGGACCGGCCTACCGCATTCTGATGGATGACGATCACTCGTCAGCGCCATCATCGCAAGCGCCAGAGAAGGTTGCCGAGGGGGGCACGGACGCGCCTCCTCGGGAAAGTTCCAGGCCAGACCCGACGGCCAATCTGCGCGACTCTTGACGCAAGTCAAGAGAATTCCCCTGCGGCTTGGGATAATTTGCCCGTCGATGGCGGGATTGCTGATGCATTCAGCGCGGGGGCTAGGGATGTTCCTTTGTTGGGGTTGGGGTGCGTTGCAACGCACCCTTTTTTTGTGCGGCATGATTCGCTGGCGAAGGCCGTGGCGCTTGATCTGTGTCAAATTGGAGCCCGAAAGGTTAGAATAGCATCTACATAGTCAATGCTCGGCATAAGGGCATTCAGGGCGGTGAAAGCCGGTTTCTAGTCAAAAACGAGGTGAGTCCATGTCGGAAACTCAGACAACATACAACTACAAGGTGGTGCGGCAGTTTGCCGTGATGACCGTCATCTGGGGGATTGTCGGAATGCTGGTGGGGGTGATCATTGCCGCCCAACTGGTCTGGCCTGATCTCAACTTCGGGCCATATCTGCATTTCGGCCGCCTGCGCCCGTTGCATACCAATGCGGTCATCTTCGCCTTTGGTGGCAGCGCCTTGTTCGCGACCTCCTACTACGTGGTCCAGCGCACCTGTCATACGAGGATCTTTTCGGACGGTCTGGCGGCCTTCACCTTCTGGGGCTGGCAATTGATCATCGTTCTGGCCGCGGTCACGCTACCACTGGGTTTCACCTCGGGCAAGGAATACGCCGAACTCGAATGGCCGATCGACATTCTGATCACGGTAGTCTGGGTCGCTTACGCGATCGTGTTCTTCGGTACCATCGCCAAGCGCAAGGTCACCCATATCTATGTGGCAAACTGGTTCTACGGCGGCTTCATTCTCGCCGTCGCGCTGCTGCACGTGGTCAACAGCGCCGCCATTCCGGTCTCGCTGACCAAATCCTATTCGGCCTACGCTGGTGTGCAGGACGCGATGGTGCAGTGGTGGTACGGCCACAACGCGGTCGGTTTTTTCCTTACGGCTGGCTTCCTGGGAATGATGTACTACTTTGTCCCGAAGCAGGCTGGTCGCCCGGTCTATTCGTATCGCCTGTCGGTGGTGCATTTCTGGGCGCTGATCTTCACCTACATGTGGGCCGGCCCGCACCATCTGCATTACACGGCACTGCCGGACTGGGCCCAATCGGTGGGCATGCTTTTCTCGCTGATTCTGCTGGCACCTTCGTGGGGTGGCATGATCAACGGGGTGATGACCCTCTCGGGTGCTTGGCACAAACTGCGTGACGACCCGATCCTCAAGTTTCTGATTACCTCGCTGTCGTTCTACGGTATGTCAACCTTTGAGGGTCCGATGATGGCCATCAAGACGGTCAATGCGCTGTCACACTACACCGACTGGACGATTGGTCACGTGCACTCGGGTGCGCTGGGCTGGGTGGCGATGATCTCGATCGGTTCGATCTACTATCTGTTGCCACGTCTATATGGCAAGTCCGAGATGTTCAGCATCAAGCTGATTACCGTGCACTTCTGGGTATCGACGATCGGCGTCGTTCTCTATATCGCCTCAATGTGGATTGCCGGGGTGATGCAGGGACTGATGTGGCGGGCGGTCAATCTCGACGGTACGCTGACCTACAGCTTCGTTGAATCGGTCAAGGCTTCGTATCCGTTCTGGGCGATCCGTTTTCTCGGCGGCTTTCTCTTCCTGTTCGGCATGCTGATCATGGCATACAACATGGTCAAGACGATCGCCAGTGGCCGCTCGGTCGATGATGCGCGCGTCGTCCTGGCACCAGCTGCTCATCACGCCTGACCGGAGAAAAAAATGAAACTTACGCATGATGCAATCGAACGCAATGTGACCTTGATGGTGGTGCTCACCCTGCTGGTGGTCAGCATTGGCGGTCTGGCCGAAATCGTGCCGCTTTACTTCCAGAAGTCCACCACCGAGCCGGTGACCGGGCTCAAGCCTTACGATCCGGTGCGTCTGACCGGTCGCGATGTTTACATTCGCGAAGGTTGCTTCCTTTGTCATTCGCAGATGATTCGCCCGTTCCGCGCAGAGACCGAGCGTTATGGGCATTATTCGGTCGCCGGTGAGTTCGTTTACGATCATCCGTTCCAGTGGGGTTCGAAGCGTACCGGCCCGGACCTGCATCGGGTCGGAGGCCGCTATTCGGATGAATGGCACCGTGCGCACCTGATCAATCCGCGTGACCTGGTTCCCGAGTCCAACATGCCTGCCTTCGCTTTTCTCGAGAAGGCGCCTGCTGATGCGAACAGCATCGAGGCCAAGATGCGCGCCCTGCGAAAGCTTGGGGTTCCCTATACCGATGACGAGATCGCCGGAGCCAGAAAGCAGCTTGAAGGCAAGAGCGAACTGGACGTACTCATCGCTTATCTGCAGGGGATGGGCATCGAAATGAAGAACGTGAAGTAATAAGCGCATGGACATCAACAATCTGCGAGCCATCGTGACCGTCGTTTCCCTGCTGACCTTCCTCGGGATAGTCTGGTGGGCCTACGGCGTGAAGGGCAACAAGAAACGCTTTGAAGAAGCGGCAATGCTGCCATTCGCCGATGAAGAGGCGGATCTAGCCGAATTGGGCCTGGACCGTAAAGGACAAAGGAAAGCATCATGAACGATTTTGTGAATCAGTTTTGGAACTGGTACGTTATTCTCTTCGTACTGGTCAGTATCATTGCCTGCGGTGTGCTGCTGTGGATGCAAAGTGTGCCCACTGGTGGCAAGGGCGATACCACTGGGCATGTCTGGGACGAGACTCTGGAGGAATACAACAACCCGCTGCCAAAGTGGTGGATGTGGTTGTTCTACATTACCGTGATCTTTTCGCTGGTCTATTGCGCGCTCTATCCGACGCTTGGCAGTTACCAGGGTATGCTGGGCTGGTCATCAAGTGGACAACTGGCCAAGGAAGTGGCCAAGGCCGACGAACAGACCAAACCGCTTTACGACAAATACATGAAGATGGACCTGCGGACACTGGCTGCCGATAAGGAAGGCAACGAGACCGGCAAGCGTCTGTATCTGACCTACTGCATGCAGTGTCATGGTGCCGACGCGCGCGGCTCGAAAGGCTTCCCGAATCTGGCTGACCAGGATTGGCAGTGGGGCGGCGAGCCGGAGGCGATCGTCCAAACGATCAGCGCCGGACGGGTCGGGATGATGCCGCCACATGCCCAGATCGGAGCCGAAACCATCAAGGATCTTGCCAATTACGTGCGATCCCTGTCGGGTTTGCCGGCGGATTCGCTGCGCGTGGCCAAGGGGCAGGAGGCTTTCAACAGCGTCGGATGTTCGGGCTGTCATGGTCCGGATGCGAAGGGCATGCATGCCCTGGGTGCTCCCAACCTGACCGACAAGATCTGGCTCTACGGTAGTGCCGAAGGATCGATTATCGAGACCATTACCAAGGGTCGCACCAACCAGATGCCGGCCTGGAAGGATTTCCTCGGCGAAGAAAAGGTGCACGTCCTGGCCGCCTACGTGTTGAGTCTGAGTGCTGGCAGCAAATAGTCAAGGTCGATGAAAGGAGCGGCTCGGGCCGCTCCTTTCTTGTTTGCGCTGTGCCGTGCTTTGCTACAGAACCTGCAATGCGCTCCCCTGATTCAAATCAACCCCATGCTCTCGCCAAAGAGGTAATATCAGAGTTCGATGTAATTCTGAAATAGATCGGAGCTGAGATCATGAACCAGATGGCCAGCGGCAAGGCCAAGGCAATTCCCATCCAAGTCGATGGTTTGTATGAGAAACATCATACCGTTTATGCCCGTAGCGTCACCGGGTTGTTCAACAGCTGGCGTTGGGTGATGGTCTGCATGACCCAGGCCTTGTTCTATGGGCTGTGTTGGCTCGAATGGGGCGGTCGGCAGGCGGTGCTCTTCCACATCACCGAACGCAAGTTTTACATTTTTGGCCTGGTTTTCTGGCCACAGGATGTGATCTACCTGGCCGTACTGCTGGTGATTTCTGCGTACGGATTGTTCCTGGTGACGGCCGTGGGTGGTCGTCTGTTCTGTGGTTATGCCTGTCCGCAGACGGTCTATACCGAAATCCTGATGTGGATCGAACGCAAGATCGAGGGCGAACGCCCGGCGCGAATGAAGCTCGACGCGCAGCCGATGTCTGCGCGCAAGTTTCGTCTCAAGTTCATCAAACATTCGCTGTGGCTGCTGGTGGCCCTGTGGACGGGAATCACCTTCGTTGGCTATTTCACGCCGATCAAGGAATTGCTCAACGAAATCGCAATGTTCGAACTGGGGCCATGGGAGGCCTTCTGGATATTTTTCTACATGGCCTTCCTCTATCTGATGGCCGGTTTCCTGCGCGAGCAGGTCTGCAAATACATGTGTCCGTATGCGCGCTTCCAGGGGGTGATGTTCGACCCGGATACCCTGATCATCAGCTATGACCCCGAGAGAGGCGAGCCACGCGGGGCGCGTCGGAAAGGTGCCGCAGCCTCCACAGCGAAGCCGCTCGGCGACTGCGTGGACTGCAGCATCTGTGTTCAGGTTTGTCCAACCGGTATTGATATCCGCAAAGGTCTGCAACTCGAATGTATTGCCTGTGCGGCCTGCATCGATGCCTGCGACCAGGTGATGGACAAGGTGGGCTCCCCGCGTGGCCTGATCCGCTACTCGACCGAGAATGCCTTGGCCAGGCACTATACCATCGGCGAGATGTTTTCCCACTTGCTGCGGCCGCGGACGCTGCTGTACTCGAGCATCCTGCTGGCGATCATTTTGGCAGCAGCGTGGAGTCTCGCCCACCGGGTGCCCTTGAAGGTGGATGTCCTGCGTGACCGTTCGACGTTGTCACGCGAGGCGGATGATGGTCGCATCGAGAACGTGTTCAGATTACACATTTCGAATACTGACGAAGCGCCACATCGCTATTCGATCAGCGTCAGCGGTATTGACGGTATCGATATTGTTGGCGAACGCAGTGTGGAGATCCCGGCAGCTTCGTCGATGACGGTGGCACTGTCCGCACGTGTTGAACCGGAGGCGGGCAAGAAGGGTTCAAACCCGATCTTCTTTGAAGTCCGGGCCGACCAGCACGAAAAAATCGCCGTGCGCGAGAAAACGAGTTTCTTCCTGCCATGAACCCCAAACTGAATGTCGGCACCCCGGTGTGGTATCGCGAACCGTGGCCGTGGCTGTTGATGCTGGGTCCTCTGATCGTCATCGTCGCAGGTATTCTCACCGCCTATCTGGCTGTCGTCAGCAGTGATGGTCTGGTCGAAGACGACTACTATAAGCAGGGCCTGACGGTCAATCAGCGCTCTGCACGCGACCATCGGGCTGTCGAGCTGGGAATCGAGGCCGAGTTGCTCATGGGTACCGAGGGAGATCGGATTCGTGCCCTGCTACGCGGCAAGGACGGGGTTCGCCTACCGGAAACGCTGAAGCTGCGCATCGCTCACCCGACGCGCCAGGGTTTTGATCAGCAGGTGGTCCTACGTTCTGCCGGGGGAGGGGCGGCCTATACCGGAACCGTGAAGCCGTTTGCTGGTCGCTGGCACATTACGCTCGAGGACGATGGGCAGCAGTGGCGCTTGGTGGGCGAATGGATGGCCGGGAAAGAATCGGTTCTGCGGCTGCCCGTGGCTGCCGTCGGAACGGGAACGGCAGCGACCCAGGGAAATTCCGATTAGATTGGGTGGGTCAGCGCAGGTCGATGCCGGAATCGGCCCATTCTCGTTTGTGGTCTGCCTTGGTGGTGTCCGCTTTGGTACATGTGGGCCTGTTGACCATGGTCGTCGAAGCCTTTCCGGTGCGCCTTGCCGTGGCGACCAAACCCGTTCTGGCGGTGCTCAAGATACCGAATCAGGCGTTGCCGGCAGGTATTGCCGTGCCGTTGCCTGCCTCCAGCGATTCGTCAGCGCGCCTGAGAACGGCGCCGCAGTTGATTCCTGTGCAACCTGTCCGCAAGGCAACGGGGGGGCGCCCGGTGGACTCGGCAGCGCTGGCGTTGCCGGCGCCTGGCAAAGCTGAGAGCTTGTTGCCGTCGCCGTCGCCGTCAGTGTCAGAGGGGGGAGCATCGCCCGCTGGTACGTCCAATGTACCGAGTGAAGGAGCCAGTGCCGACGACCTGCGCCAGTATCGGGTCGCGCTGGCGATCGCTGCACGCCGTTTCAAGCGATACCCGCTACTGGCACGGGAGCGTGGCTGGGCAGGTCGGGTCGAGGTCGCGGTGAACCTGAGCGCGTGGCAGCCAAACCCGCGACTCTCTCTGGTTCAATCCAGTGGGCATGCTGCACTCGATGAGCAGGCCCTGTCGATGATCGAACAGGCCTCGGCCACCACAACCTTGCCAGAAAGTCTCAGGGGGAAGGATTTCCGGGTATTGCTACCGATTGAATTCACTCTGGAGGATGATCGCTAACCCTGTGCGAAGCCTGGCGGGGCTGCAGTGTTTCTTCGTGGAACACGAACTGGCCTGTACTGCGATCGGAAAAATAGGCCTTCAGGCATAGCGTCACGGTCTGGAACGCGAGGTCCCGCCAGGGAAGGGACTCTTCCGAGAAAAGGGTTGTTTCAAGCGTTTCCTGGCCAGCGGAGAAACCGATATCGAGCAGTCGGGCACGGTAGAACAGGTGTACCTGGTTGATATGCGGCACATTGACCAGCGAAAAGAGTTGTCCGATATCGACCCGGGCGCAGGCTTCCTCGAGCGTTTCACGGATGGCTGCCTGGGTCGTCGTCTCGCCGTTTTCCATGAACCCGGCAGGCAGGGTCCATAAGCCATAGCGCGGGGCAATTGAACGCCGGCAGAGCAGGATTTGATCGTGCCATTCGGCAATACAGCCGACGACAAGCTTGGGGTTGAGGTAATGAATCGTCCCGCAGTGCTGGCAGACGTGGCGTGGCAGGTTGTCGCCCTCGGGAATGATCAAGCTGACCGTTTGGCCGCACTCACTGCAGAATTTCATGGGTGGAACCCCTCGACGATGGCTTGATCATTCGGCAAGTTTATATGATTCGTACCGAGAAGGAAGACGTGCGCGGGGGTATTGCGCGGGAGCAGCAAAGACGCCCGCGAGATTGCTCGTGCGGCAAGAACTGTCAGCCATATGCGGAAGATGAGGCAGCGACGCCCCGGAAATTGCCTGCTGTCCGTGGTTCGCAATCTAGCTAGAATGCGGGACAATGACGGGCTTGGAGTAGCGACGTTCGCGGAACGTGCAATAACGAGAAGGGCGAGAAGGGCGAGAGGGGAGGGCGGATGTTTCTGATTGTTGGCTATGTGATCATTCTGGCGGCAGCACTGGGAACCTATTCGGTTCACGGCAGCCTGGCTGCCCTGTGGGTACCACTTGAATATGTCGCGATCGTTGGTTTGACGATCGGTGGCTTTGTCGCATCCAATGACATCAAGGTCATCAAGACGACCGTGGGTGCATTGCCGGGGATCTTCAAGGGGTCGAAGTTTACCAAGGTGCTCTACGTCGACCTGCTGGCGATGCTCTTCGAGGTGCTGGCCAAGGTGCGCAAGGAAGGCCTGATGTCGATCGAAAGCGATGTCGAAAATCCGCAAAACAGCCCGATATTCAGCAAATATCCGTCGCTTGTCAGTGACCATCATGTGATGGAGTTCATCACTGATTACTTGCGAATGATGGTTGGTGGCAACCTCAATGCCATCGAGATCGAAAATCTGATGGATATTGAAATCGAGACGCACCACCACGAGGCCGAGACCCCAGGGCATGTGGTCTCCAAGGTCGCTGACGCGGTGCCGGCTTTTGGTATCGTCGTGGCGGTCATGGGGGTGGTCAACGTCATGGGGTCGGTGGGTGAGCCACCGGCCGTGCTCGGCAAGATGATCGGCGGAGCGCTGGTGGGGACCTTCCTCGGCATTCTCATTGCCTACGGTTTCGTTTCGCCGGTGGCCAACCTGCTTGAGCAGAAGGCGCAGGACGGGGCGAAGATTTATCAGGTGATCAAGGTCGTCCTGCTGGCGTCGATGTCCGGTTATGCGCCGCAAGTGGCCGTGGAGTTTGGGCGCAAGACGCTGGTGGCCGGGGTTCGTCCGACTTTCAGCGAACTCGAGGAAGAACTCAAGAACCGCAAGAGCAAGTAAGCCATGCTGTTGCAGTCGTCCGGAGGAACTGAGTGAGCGACGATGTCCGACCGATAGTCATCAAGCGCGTCAAGAAATTCGCGGCCGGTCACCACGGGGGGGCGTGGAAGATCGCCTATGCCGATTTCGTGACGGCGATGATGGCTTTTTTCCTGTTGATGTGGCTGCTGGGGTCGACGGCCAGTGGTGATCTGAAAGGGATCGCCGATTATTTTCAGAACCCGCTGAAGATCGCTTCGACGGGTGGTTCAGGGACGGGTGACAGTTCGAGTGTGCTCAAGGGTGGCGGCAAGGATTTGTCGCGCACCGCCGGACAGGTCAAGGGGGGCGACGTGGAGGCCAAGAGCAAGGCGGTGAACCTCAAGGAAACCAATGCCGAACTGGCGCGCAAGGAGTTCGAAGAGCGCGAAAAGGTGATGCTCAGCGACCTCAAACAGAGTATCGAGAAACTGATCGAGAGCAATCCGGCACTCCAACAGTTCAAGAGTCAGCTTCTGATCGACATTACCAGTGAAGGTTTGCGAATTCAGATCGTCGATGAGCAGAATCGTCCGATGTTCGATACCAGCAGTGCCGAGCTGAAACCCTATACGCGGGTGATTCTGCGCGAGATCGGCAAGGCGCTGAATGCCGTACCGAACAAGCTGAGTCTGTCGGGCCATACCGACGCGGCGCAATTTGGCGGTGGCGAAAAGGGTTTCTCGAACTGGGAGCTTTCGGCAAATCGTGCGAACGCGTCCCGGCGCGAGATGATTCTCGGCGGTATGGATGAACACAAGGTATTGCGCGTTGTTGGACTCGCGTCCACGGTATTGTTCGACAAGAACGATCCGCTCAGTTCGGTCAATCGCCGGATCAGTATCGTCGTTCTGAACAAAAGATCGGAAGAGTCGCTGTTGCAGGAGGACGGCAAGAACGACGCGGTCGAAGTCGGTGCGCAGGGAATCGACAGCAAGAAGATGACGCCACCGGTCACCCCTGGCGGCAAATCCGGCTGATCAGCCGCCGCCGATCAGATTTGCGGGACGGTGTCCAGGAAAGCACGCCGCCGCATCAACTTGTCGTAGAGACGAGCGAGGTTGGGGTGCTTCTCCTGCCAGTCGATGTCGGGAAAGCGGAATGCCAAGTAGCCGAGCGCACATCCGGCAGCCACGTCAGCGAGCGAAAAATGGGTTCCCATGCACCAGGTATTGTCGGCCAGTTCGCCTGACATGAACTCCAGGCTGCGGATGATCTTGTCTTCCTGGCGTGCCATCCATTCGCCGCTCTGCTGCGCGCCAGGCCGCTTCCTTTCGAGAAAAACCAGTGCGGCTGCATCGCACACGCCGTCCGCCAAGGCTTCCCAGCGTTTGACTTCAGTCCGCTCGCGATTTTGCCCCGGCATCAACTTGTTGTTCGGCGCAACGTTGTCCAGGTACTCGACAATCACCCGTGAATCGAACAGAACCGTATTGTCGTCGAGGACGAGTATCGGGATCTTGCCGAGCGGATTGACGTGGGCGACCTGATTTTCCGGTGTCCAAGGAGAGTCGAGTTCGAAATCGTAGTCGATCTTCTTCTCGGCCAGCACGACGCGCGCTTTGCGGACGTAGGGACTGGTCAGTGATCCGATAAGCTTCATTGGCTTCCTGATGGTAATTGCTTGCACAAGATTATAGCATCGTGCCTGCATCCCGTTTACGGCCATATCTCACTGACAGGTAGAATAGCAGGCTATCTGCGTACGCCTTGAGGAGGGCCGCATGCCTGTGTTTTCCCTAACCGCTCTTTCACCGCTGGACGGTCGCTATGCGGGCAGGCTGGATGCCCTGCGACCGCAGTTTTCCGAATATGGACTGATTCGGCGCCGCTTGCAGGTTGAACTGGAATGGCTCAAGGCGTTGGCTGCCGAGCCGCATTTTGCCGAGATTTCTGCTTTCTCACCGGGAACGCTCGCCGAGCTGGATTCGTTGTTGGCCGATTTCGGCCCGCGGCAGGCTGGCGAGGTGAAAGAGATCGAGGCGGTGACCAATCACGATGTCAAGGCGCTGGAGTACTGGATCCGGAAACGTCTGGCGAACAACACCGAAGTCATGCGCGTTGCAGAGTTCATTCACTTTGCGTGTACCTCCGAGGATATCAACAATCTTGCGCACGCCCTGATGCTGCGGTCGGCGCGTGACGAAACACTCCTGCCGATGCTTGACAGGGCGATCGCCCGTCTCAGGGAACTCGCCCATGAGTTGGCCGATTTGCCGATGATGTCGCGTACGCACGGCCAACCGGCAACGCCGACGACGCTCGGCAAGGAAATGGCAAACGCGGCCTATCGCCTTGGTCGTGCCCGTTCGGCGATCGCCAGGGTAGCGCTGCTCGGCAAGATCAATGGGGCGGTCGGCAACTACAATGCGCATCTTGCGGCTTACCCGGACTTTGACTGGGAAAACTTTGCCAGAACCTTCGTTGAATCACTGGGACTGGAATTCAACCCTTACACGATTCAGATCGAGCCACACGACGCGCTGGCGGAGTTGTTCGATGCCTTTGCGCGCGCCAACCTGATCCTCATCGACCTGAACCGGGATGTCTGGGGCTACATCTCGCTGGGCTTCTTCAAGCAGAAACTCAAGGCTGGCGAGATCGGTTCTTCGACGATGCCGCACAAGGTGAATCCAATCGACTTCGAAAACTCCGAGGGCAATCTTGGTCTGGCCAACGCCGTCTTGCGTCATCTCGCCGAGAAACTGCCGGTCTCGCGCTGGCAACGCGACCTGACCGATTCGACGGTGCTGCGCAATATGGGGGTCGCGCTCGGCGGGAGGTTCTT
>WBZU01001842.1_pt1 | contig 15309 bp, 7 predicted proteins | sample 5204311 | NCBI WGS metagenome assembly WBZU01 (sample SAMN12344359, study PRJNA552823) | activated sludge metagenome | biome: Activated sludge suspended growth; feature: Nitrification reactor; material: Wastewater; isolation source: activated sludge from nitrification reactor of wastewater treatment...
CGCGAGCTCGAGGCGCTGCTGTGGCAGGCGCTGACGCGCATGCGCGGCTCGACGCTCGACGTGTGGGACGGCTTCGCGCCGCGCTGGCAGACGAGCGAGCCGGAGCCCGAGATCGCGCAGGCCCCCGCGCCGACGCCGCCGCCGCCGCCACGCGCGATGTCCGCGGCGCCCTCGACGGAGCCGCCGCGCGAGGCGCGAGCGGTCGCTGCGCCGGTCGATCCGATGACCATTCCCCCGGAGGTGATCCAGCGCTGTCTCGATCATCACGACGGCCGCCAGGAGCCGGTCTGGCGCGAGCTCGGGCTGGCGAGCCGCCACGTGCTCACCCGCCTGGTCAAGCGACACGGGTTGCGGGTGCGCGGCCGGGGCGGGGTCTGATCCTCCGCGATTGTCGACGCGAGCCGTCTTCAGTAGCCTGAGCGCGCCATGCTCGTGTCAGAGCCGCCTGCGAGCGAAGTCTTCGACGACTTCCGACTGATCCGTCCGCTCGGCCAGGGCGGCATGGGGGCGGTGTGGCTCGGGCACGACACGCTGCTCGATCGCCCGGTCGCCCTCAAGTTCCTCACCAACCCCGAGGAGGGCACGCAGGGCCGCACGCGCCTGCTCGCCGAGGCGCGGGCGCTGGCCCGCGTGCACCACCCGAACGTCGCCGCGGTCTATCGGATCGGCGAGGTCGACGGCAAGCCGTACATCGCCTCCGAATACATCGACGGCGTCAGCCTGGCCCACACGCCGCAGCCGCGGCCCTGGCGCTCGGCCCTCGAGATCGGCCTCGGCCTCGCGCGCGGCCTGGCGGCGGTGCACCGCCAGGGCGTGCTGCACTGCGACATCAAGCCGGCCAACATCGTGCTCACCCGCGCCGGCGAGCCCAAGCTGATCGACTTCGGGATCGCCCGCGTGCGCCGCGTGCGGGACCTCGCCGGGGCCCTCGTCGCCGGCGGCCGCGCCGAGCCGAGCGCCACCGACGCGGTGTTCGCGGGCACGCCGCTCTACATGGCCCCCGAGCTGTGGCAGGGCCACTCCTTCAGCGAGCAGACCGACATCTACGCGCTCGGCCTCGTGCTGTACGAGCTGCTCGCCGGCCCGTTCACGCACCGCAGCGTCGCCGGCGACGATCTGATCGCCTACCTCGCGACCCGCGAGATCCCGCACCTGAACGGCGTCGTCGAGGGGCTGCCCGCGGCGCTCGGCGACCTCGTCGCCCGGCTCACCGCCACCGGCGCGAGCGAGCGGTTCGCCAGCGTCGACGCGGTCGTCGACGGCCTCGAGGTCATCCGCTCGCTGTACCGCAACTTCACCGAGCGCGAGGACACCGTCGACGACGACCGCGCTCGCCTGCTCGCGCACCTCGAGAGCCTCGTCGACCGGCGCGCCGAGATCGGCCGTCACTTCTACGACTCGCTGTTCGCGACCCACCCGGAGGTGCGGCCGCTGTTCCCGGACGACATGGCGGGCCAGCAGCGCAAGCTCGAGGGCGCGCTCGAGCTGGTGGTGCGGCGGCTCGGCGATCAGGAGACCCTGGTCCCGCTGCTCGAGGATCTCGGCCGCCGCCACGCCGACTACGGCGTGTCGCCCGCGCACTTCGAGGCCGTCGGTCACCAGCTGCTGGCGACCCTGGAGACGCTGAGCGGCCCGACCTGGAACGACGAGCTGCGGCGGGCTTGGGCGTACGCCTACGACCGCATCGCCCACGTCATGGTGCGCGGCCTCGAGAGCGCCACCGCCGACATCACCGCCTCCCACGACCTCGTGCCGCCGACCCTGTGGAATCTCCCGGTCGGCCCGCCGGTGACCCAGCACGCGCACAACGGCCAGATCTCGATCGCCTACCAGGTGATCGGCAGCGGGCCGCTCGACCTGCTCGTCGTGCCGGAGCTGGTCTCGCACCTCGAGCTCGCGTGGGAGCAGCCGCAGCTCGCCGCGTTCCTGCGTCGGCTGTCGTCGTTCGCGCGGCTGATCCTGATCGACCGTCGCGGCTCCGGCCTCAGCGACCGGGCACCCGGCGCCCTCTCGCTCGACGAGCAGCTCGGCGACCTCGACGCCGTGCTCGACGCCGTCGAGGCCGACCGCGCCGCGCTCCTCTGCTTCGGCACCGGCGGGGCCCTCGGCGCCGCCTACGCCGCGATGCGCCCCGATCGCACGCGCGCGCTGGTGCTCTACGGCGCCGCCCCGCGCGTCCTCGCCGCGCCCGACTTCCCGCAGGGCATCACGGACGGCCAGCTCGCCGCGCAGCTCGCCGCGATCACGGGCAGGTGGGGCGATCCGCAGGGCCTGGAGGCGCTCGCGCCCTCGCTCGCCGGCGACCCCGAGCTGCGCGACTGGTGGTCTCGCTACCTGCGGGCCGGCGCCAACCCCGGCTCGGCCGCGGCGCTGCACGCCCTCAACGCGGCCCTCGACCTGCGCCCCCTGCTGCCGGCGATCCACGCGCCGACGCTGGTGCTGCACCGCACCGACGACCGCGTCGCGCCGATCGCCGGGGCCCGCCTGATCGCCGCCCAGATCCGGGCCGCGGAGTTCCAGGCGCTCGCGGGCGCCGACCACCTGCCGTTCCTCGGCGACGCCGAGGCGATCGTCGCGGCGATCCATCACTTCCTCGCGGCGACGCCGGAGCCCGCGGCCGCGCCGCGCCTCGTCACCACGGTCGCGCTCGCGGTCCACGACCCATCCTGCGTCCCGACCGTGCGCGCCCTGTTCTCCCGCGCGCTCGCCAGCGCGGGCGCGCACACCATCGACCGCGAGACGCTGACCGCCGAGCTCGCGGGCACCAGCTCCATCACCGTCACGGCGCGCACCCTGCTCGCCACCACCAAGCTGCTCGGCCTCCCGGTCTCCGCGGCGGTGATCACCGACATCCAGCCGCGGCACGAGGGCCTCGCGCACCAGATTCCCGCCCTCGAGCTCGCGCACGCCACCGCGCCGGGCAAGCTCGGCCTCAACCCGCTCGCGCGCGAGCTCGGCCGGGGTAGCCGCGCCGTCATCGGCGAGGACGAGCCGCCGGTCTGACCGCGACCGTCGGCGACGCACGGCGCGTCGCAGTCGCCACTCCGTCGACGAGGCCGGCGAATTCACCGTCGCCGGCGACGGTCCACGGTGCACCAGGAGCGTGGTTGACGGGACCTCCGGCGCAGGGTCTCATGGCGTCATGCGTCGGTGGTTCCAGCCCGCAGCGGCCCTCGTCACGGCGCTCTCGGGCGCGGCGTGCCTGCTCGACAACCCCGCGTTCGGCGACACGAGCGCGTCGGGCTCGGGAGGCGCGTCGGGCGCGGCGTCGTCGACCGGCGGCGCGGGGACGAGCGGCGCGGGGACCGGCGGCACGAGCTCGGGCGGGCTCACCGGCGGGGTGTCCGCGTCGGCGAGCGCGACGGACGGCGTCACGGGCGGCGTCACGGGCGGCCTCACGAGCGGCGGCTCGACCGGCGGGGGCACCGGGGCGCTGTGTGGCATGGCCGATGAGCCATGTGTCAATGGACAGTGCTGCGGCGACTGCCTGGTGTGCAAGGGCGACGTGTGCATGGCCGACCCGGCGATGTGCGGCGTGTGCGAGGGCTGCGTCGCGGGGGCGTGCACGAAGACGCCGGGCGCGTCGTGCGAGCTGCCGGAGGCGATGCGCTGCGAGAACTTCGTGTACGGCGCGCTGTTCGACGGCTGCTACGCGTACGCGCCGACGCCCGGGGTGTGCGCGGCGGACAGCACGTGTACGCCGGCCTGCATGCAGCCGGCCGACATGCCGCTGGTCGCGTGCGATCAGGCGTGCCAGGACCCGTTCGCGTGCGCGCAGGGGCTGCCGACGAAGGATCTGATGGGGTTTTGCACCTACAACGCGCCGACCGAGCAGTGCAAGCCGACCTGCATCGATTCGGCGAACGCGTCGGCCATGACGTTCTTCGGCTGCAACGGCTTCGGCTCGTGCACCCACGTGATGCCCGACATCGGCTGCGGGTTCTACGTCTGCAACGACACGAAGACCGCCTGCCTGACGAAGTGCGACGACCAGAGCGACTGCGTGTTCTCGACGAGCTGCAAGAACAGCGTGTGCGCGCCGGAGTGACGGCCGTGACGGGCGCGCCACGTTCGTCGCCTACGCGGCGCGCCCGGCGGCTCGCGTGAGCGCGGCCGCGAGCGCGTCGAACGCGAGGGGCTTCGTGAGGAAGTCGTCCATCCCGGCGTCGATGCACATGGTGCGGTCCGCTGCCGTCGCGTTCGCCGTGAGGCCGACGATGTACGGCGCCTTCGCCCCGGCCTCGGCGGCGACGCGGATCTGCCGCGTGGCCTCGAGGCCGTCCATGTGCGGCATCTGTACGTCCATGAACACGACGTCGTAGGGCTGCCGTCGCAGCGCGGCGATGGCCTCTTCGCCGTCGGAGGCCGTGTCGGCCGTCAAGCCGAGCCGCTCGAGCAGCATCTCGGCGACGCGCAGGTTGACCGGGTGGTCGTCCACGACGAGCACCCGAAGTCTGGGGTTGGCTCGCACCTCGGCAGGTCGTGCCGGCCCGGGCGCCTCCGCCGTCGCGCCCCCGGCGAACAGGCCCGCCAGTTCCTCGCGCAGCTGCGACTCGCGGAGCGGCTTGGAGACGCGCGCCGCGAACATCGCGGCGTCCTCGGCCGCGAGCGGGGCTCCGATGAAGCTCATGAGCACGAGCCGGGCCGCACGTCCCAGGCGGGCCGCCTCACGCGCGAACGCGACGCCGTCCTTGCCGGGCATCCCGTGATCGACCAGGACGACGTCGAAGTCCTCCCTCCGGAGGACGTCGAGCGCGGCCTCGGCGTCTCCGACCTCGACGTGACCGATCCCCCACGACGCGCAGTCGAGCGCGAGGATCCTGCGGACCTCCGGGTTGTCGTCCACGATCAAGGCGCGGAGCCCGTGGAGGCGCCGAGCACTCGGTGCATTCCCTGTCCCGCCCGCCTGCGCGCCGACCTCCAGCACGGCGGTGAACGAGAAGACGCTGCCGCTCCCGGGGGCGCTCTGGACGGTGATCGCGCCCCCCATCTGTTCGACGATCCGCTTCGAGATGACGAGCCCCAACCCCGTGCCCCCGTAGCGGCGCGCCGTCGACGCGTCGACCTGGCCGAACGGCTTGAAGAGGCGCTCCAGGCGATCGGGAGGGATGCCCACGCCGGTGTCGCGGACCGCGAAGCTGAGCCCGACGTAGGACTTGTGGGCGGGCCGCGCCGTCACCTTGACCACGACCTCCCCGACCTCCGTGAATTTGATCGCGTTGCTGAGGAGGTTCAGCAGGACCTGCCGGAGCCGCCCGGCGTCACCCAGGACGCGCTGCGGCACGTTCTCGTGGATCTCCGCGAGGACCTCGACGCGCTTCTTGGCGGCCATGACGCCGACCAACTCGATCGCCTCCTCGACGCAGGTTCGGAGGTCGAACTCGTAGTGCTCGAGCTCGACGTCGCTCTCGGTGAGCCGTGAGAAGTCGAGGACGTGATTGATGAGCGAGAGCAGGTGAGACCCCGAGATCCGGATCGTGTCGACGTACTCCCGCTGATCGTGGTCGAGGCGGGTGTCCGCCAGCAGGCTCGCCATGCCGATCACCGCGTTCATCGGCGTGCGGAGCTCGTGGCTCACGGTCGCCGCGAACGCGCCCTTCAGCCGGCTCGCCGCTTCCGCCGACTCGCGCGCCCGCTCCGACTCGATGGCCGCGCGGCGACGCGAGACGACGAGGCGGGCGTTCGTCGACAGGCTCGTCCAGGCGGCGTCGACGACGCGCTTCAGCCAGACCTTGGTGCCGGGGTCCAGCTTCGCGTGCAGGAGCACGCAGCCCGCGATCACTTCGCCGTCGGTGACGAGCGGGATCCCGAGGATCCCGTCGATCCCCGCCGCCCGGAACTTCTGGCGCCAGGGCGAGGACTCATCTTCGTCGTGAGAGATCGAGTCCAGGTCGATCCATTGGGCCGTGGTCTCCCGGCTGAGCTCATGCAGCCACGTCGAGGACTCCAGCTCGGCGATGGCGTCTCCCACCGCGTTCGCGTCGCCGGCCGAGGGGATGAAGTGAACCCCGAGCCGCCCGCCGATCAGCGCGACCGCGACCCCGATGCCCGTAGCCTTGCACAGCGGCGGGAGGGCGAGATAGACCATCTCCTCGACATCGCCCGCCGAGTTGGCGGCCGAAGCGATCTCGGACTCCAGCCACTTCGCCGTCGCGGTGAGCTTGGCCTCGTCGAGCGCCGAACTCAGCCGATGTTGGTCTCGCGCGAGTCGCCAGGACAGGAGCCCGAACAGACCGATGACCCCGAAACCCCACAGGACCGCCTGAGGGACCACTCCGGCGCGGATCGCGGCGACCTCCGATTCGTCCACGGCGGCGAGGAGGATCCAGGGGGACTGATTCTGACGCGCGGCGGCGGGCCTCGTGTCGAGGATGGGATCGAACCGCAGCCAGCTCCAGACGGCCGTGTCGACGCGACGTCCGTGCTCCTCCGCCGAGATCTGCGCCCAGAGCGCCGGACTGCGCCGGGCGAGCGTGGCGTCTCGGCCGAACATGAACGCGAAGTCCTCACCCGTCTCAGACCCGGACAGCCACTCGCCCCGACTGTTCAGCAAGTCGATATCGCTGCTCGCATTGAGTCGAGCCTGTCGGATCTCTGCGAGGAGATCCCGCATGTCCAGGTTGATCACGAGGATGCCGCTCGGCGTCCCATCGCGCCGGGCGACTCGAAGGACGAGGCGGACGGTCGGGAGGTGCGGCTCCTGGACGACCTCGTGCTCGACGTTGAGATCCAGGCGAGAGAACATCAGGGTGCCCGGTGGTTGGGTGAGCGCGTCCCTGAAGTAATAGCGCCTGGACTTGTCCTGGAGGTCGTCGCTGCGCCGGACCGCCTGGCCTCGGGTCCGTTCGACCCGCACGCGCTCCTGGCCGGACTCGTCGATCCACCGCGCCTGGAAGTAGCGACCGTTCCGGGTGAGGAGCGTGGAGAACGCCCGCGCCATGTCGTCGAGGGCGGCCGCGTCGCGCGGGGCCTCGATCGCCCGGACACAACCCGGCTCCGCGACGATCGCCCGGATGTGCGCGCCGGCGCCGTCGAACACCGTGCTCAGCCGCGAACTGATGCCGCGGAGCGTGCCCTCGTTCCTGGCCACGAGGTGCTCGAGGTCGCGGCTGATCATCGCCCACGCGGTGAGCGACGTGGCGGCCGCGGCGGCCACGGACAGCGGCACGAACAGGAGCGCGAATCGTATGACGATGGCGCGAACATCCCGCGGGGACGCCTGCCAGCGGGTCGACGTCATCGCGTCCACGGCCGGGTCCAGCGCGGGCGCTCTGACGCCGGAGACGTGCGCCGCGGCCGGCCCGGGGAGCAGACGCCCACGGGCCCACGCGCGCGCGAAGACGAGCACCGACGCGAGGCTCGCCACCATGTCGACGACGTGGGCCGGGATCGCCGAGGTGACGTCGATGCACGCCGCGAGGAATTGCACGAGCGCGAGCTGGACGAGGAATCGCGCGCCTGTGAGGCCGAGCGCGACGCAGACCATCGCCACGCCGATGTGCGAGGACAACAGGACCGCCTCCGTCGGCATCCCCGACAGTCCGGTCAAGCCTCGGATGGCCAGCACCGTGCCCGCCAGCGTGCCGAGCATGATCAGCATGCTTCGATGAAAGTGATTCCTCATCGCCGACGAACGGGTCAGGTACGCCGCCGCGACGGAATAGGAGAACACGAGGGCCGCGACGAGCGTCAGCTCCGCGACGGAGGGGACCGAGCGGGCGACGATCGGCCGCACGAGCAAGCCGATGATCAGCGCTCCCACGGCCAGGAAACCGCCGACGAGCCGCCGCCAGATCCGCGAGATCGTCGCGGGATCCCTGGACGTGTCGTAGGAGGCGAGGCGCCCCAGCAGCTCGGCCAGCGTCGGCCAGCGGGCCGCCGGGTCCGGATCGAGTCCGCGAAGCAGGAATTCGCGGAGCACGGCCGGGACCTGGGGCTCGGGCGGCACGGCCTGGAGAGCGCGCTGCGAGACCTGCTCGCGGAACTCGATGAGCGACGGCCCGGCGAAGGGACGCACCCGATAGAGCGCCTCGTACAAGGACGCGCAGAACGAGAATTGGTCGGCCCGCTCGTCGACGAGGGCGCTCCGGTGCTGCTCCGGCGGCATGTACGCGGGGGTGCCGACGAGCCTCGGGCCGTCGGTCTCGGGCGCTTCGTCCCGGAACTCGCCGGACAGGTCGAGGCTCTGGCTCCGCGGCCGCAGCCGAGCGAGCCCGAAGTCGGCGATCTTGGGGCGGCCGTCCCCATCGACGAGGACGTTCTCGGCCTTGAAGTCCCGGTGGACGATCCCGGCGCCGTGCATCGCCACGAGGCCGTACCCGACCTGCACGTATACGCGGAGGAGCTCGCCGAGCGTGCGCCGAGGGGCCGACTGCCACTCGGAGAGCGTCACGCCCTCGACATACTCCATGGACAGGAACGCCTGGTCCCCGAACTCACCCACCTCGTAGATCTGGATGATGTTCGGGTGGGAGAGGCGAGCGAGCGCCCTCGCTTCGCGGGTGGCCTTGGCGCGCTCATCCGACCCGCCCCGTACGTTGAGCAGCTTGAGCGCGATCTTGCGATCGAGCTGGCTGTCGTACGCGGCGTAGATGACGGACATGGCGCCGACGCCGATCTGATGGATGAGCGTGTAGCGGCCGAAGCTGAGCCCGGCTCCGCTCACGGACATGACGCCGGAGTCGTACTGCGTGCCCTCGGTGTCGTCCGCGGTGTGCGAGGCTTTGCTGACGAGCGCGCGGAGCCGCCGCGCGGCCTCGAAGTGGCGCATGACCTCGCGGCTGAGCCGCTGGAGGCCCTCGCGCTGCTCCGCGGTCAGCCTCCGTGGGACGCGGTCGATGACGCAGAGTGTCCCGAGGTTGTGCCCGTTCTCGGCCTGCAGCGGCGCACCGGCGTAGAAGCGGATCTCCGGGTCGCCGAGGACGAGCGGATTGGCGGCGAAGCGCGGGTCGCTCGTGGCGTCCGCGACCTCGAACAGCTCGACGCCCTCGATCGCGTGCGAACAGAAGGCGACGTCTCGCGGAGTCTCCTGGGCCCCCAGGCCGACCCGGGCCTTGAACCACTGCCGGTGGCGGTCGACGAGGCTGATGAGCGCGATCGGGACTCGGCAGAGCTCCGCGGCCTGAGCCACGAGCTGGTCGAGGAGGGCTTCCTCCTCGGTGTCGAGGATCGCGTAGCGATCGAGGGTCTGGAGGCGCTCTTCCTCGCCCCCGGGAGGCGCGGGAGCGCGTGCGCCGGCTCGGGGCGGCGGGGTGCTCATCGGTCTCCCGGCGCACGAGAGTATCGGATCTCGCACGCAGCACGCGACCTTACACTCATGACAATCGCCTAACTCGCGAGACGCGCGTATTCAATCTCATCACCGGGACCCGACGTCTCCGTGGGCAGGCCGGTGGACCGCGGATGATCAGCCGCTTTCGCGCGCCGGCGCGGCCTTGCACGGATCGAAGCAGTCCCGCGCAGGTGCCTTGTATCCGGTATCATCCGAGACGCGTGGGCAGTGCGAGCGAGACGGAGCGAGACCACACGAGGACGCGACGGGCGCGTGCTGCGGCGATGGCGCTCACGGTCCTGGGGGTCGCGCAGGTGATCTCGACGAGCGCCTACCTCCTCGTGCGCGGCATGCCCGCGGCGGTGGAGGGGAGCGCGTTGCTGGTCGGTAACCTGTACCCCTTCGCCTGCGCGTGGTGGGCGCAGCGGCCTGGTGGGTACCTGGCGGGCACGAGGACGGCGCTCGCGTTCGCCGTCGCGGTGACCGTGACCCTCGCGCTCACGACCGGCGGCCTCAGCTCGCCATTCATGCCGATCCTCATCACCATTCCCAGCGCCGACTATTCGGCGAGCGGACCTCGCGGGGTCCTGGCCCTCGGGTGCGTCGCGGTCGTCGCCGCGCTCGCCGTGGCGCTCGTCGACACATTCGGATGGGTCGACCATGCGGCGCTGCCCGCGGCGGTGGTCCTCCCATCCGCCGCGATCTTCCTCGTCCACTGCGTCCTCGTCATGGTGGCCGTCAACCTCGGCCTCGCGCGCGCGCGTGCGCGTGCGACCCGCGAGCTCGCCGCCGCCCGCGACGCGGCGCTGAGCGCCAGCCACGCAAAGTCCGCCTTCCTGGCGATGATGAGCCATGAGCTCCGCACTCCGCTGACCGGAATCAGCGGAATGCTCGACATCCTCGTCGCCTCGGCGTCGGAGCGCGAGACGCTGCGCCGCCTCGAGGTCGCGCGAACCTCCACACGCGCGCTCCGGACGATCCTCGATGACGTGCTCGACCTCTCGAAGATCGAGGCGGGCCGACTGGAGTTGAACCTGTCGCCGGGCCGCCCCGCCGACATCGTACGCGCCGTCGCCGATCTGTTCGCCGTCACCGCCCGTGAGCGCGGCATCGATCTGCGGGTCGACATCGATCCTCGCTGCGAAGGGATGGGCATGCTCGACGCGGCCCGGCTCCGCCAAGTCGTGTCGAACCTCGTGGGCAACGCGATCAAGTTCACCGACAGCGGCCAGGTGAGCGTCAAGGCGAGGGTCGAGCCCGGCAAGCCCGGCCGGCTCCTCATCGTCGTGAAGGACAGCGGGATCGGGATCCCGGCGAATCGCATCCCCGAGCTCTTTCGCCCGTTCGTGCAGGTGCACGAGGCGACGCGCGCCGCGGGCGGGACGGGCCTCGGGCTGGCGATCACGCGGAGCCTGGTCGAGAAGATGGGAGGCACGGTCGCGGTCAGCAGCGCGGTCGGCGTCGGCTCGACCTTCACCGTCGATGTTCCGCTGCCGGGATTCGAGGCGGACCCGCGCTCGATCGCGTCACAGCAGCCCCTCGCCGCCGCTCCGGGATCGGAGGCTCCACTCCGGATCCTCGTCGCCGAGGACTCCCCGATCGTCCGCTCGGTCATCGAGGGGCTCCTCGAGCTGCTCGGCCACAGGGCGCAGTTCGCCGAGAACGGCATGCAAGCCGTGGAGTGCGCGAAGTCTGGGCTGTTTGACCTGATCCTCATGGACATGAAGATGCCGGTCCTGGACGGCCTCGTTGCGACTCGCATGATCCGCGGCCTCCCGCCGCCTCACGGGCGGGCACGCATCATCGGGCTCTCCGCCGACGCCTTCGCCGAGAATCGCGACCATGCCCTCGCCGTCGGGTGTGACGATTATCTGTTGAAGCCGATCGACATCGAGGCGCTCAGGGACGCGCTGGCGGTCGCGATGAGAGCCAGGGAACAGCGGCGCGGCGACGCGTGACACGCCGGGCCGGTGTCAGGTGTTCGACGGCATCGAGGGCGGTGATACGGGGTAGATCCCTGGCCTCCGACGCCTTCGCCGTCGCTGCGGGCGCGCCGCCGTGGTGGCGCTCCTGCGCGGCTTCGCCGGCGCGGCCTCGATCTCGGCGCCAGGTCTTCGTCTCACGGCACCGGGATCCGGAGCACTCCGGGGAAAGTGGCGACATAGAGATCCGCGCCGTCGAGCGTCATGGCGCCGGCCGGGCCCACCTCGGCGAGGGTCTCCGCGGCGCCGCCGGCTTTGGGGACCCGCAACACCACGCGGCCGCTGTCGCCATTCGCGAATGCATAGACATCTTCCGGACCGGCCACCGCGTAACCCATGGCGGTGGCCTTGGCCAGGGAGGTCGGAGGGCCGCCGGCGAGGGGGTTCTTCCACAGGTCGTCGCCGGCCGCGACATAGGCGTGCGTCTCGTCGACGTCGAAGGCGCCCGCCACCGGAGCCGGCAGCTGGGCCAACTCCTGGGGAGCGCCGGCGGGGAGGGTCAGGGCCAGCAGGCGGTCCTCGCCGGTGAGGTACAGACGACCGTCCTTCACCACGGTGCCCCACTGCACCGCGCCGTCGTAGACCACCGTCGCATCGCCCCCGCCCCGCGGGACCGACACGACCTCGACGAGGCTTGCGGCGTAGACTGTGTCGCCTACGACGCGGAGCCCGGAATAGGGCGCCCACGGGCTGCTGAACGAGCCGACGAGGGTGCGCGCTCCTCCCGTGATCGGGGCGCGGAAGACTGCGGCCCCGACCAGGACCCCGCCTCCGTCCTTCACCGCTTGCGACCAGAACACCTCGCCCCCGTCCACCGCCATCCCCTGGCCGAACAGGCCGGTGTTCGCCTCGCTCCAGACCACCGACGGCTCGCCGCCGCAGGTCGGCACCCTGAGCACCGAGTGCAGGTCCACCTCGTCGTACGTGGTGAAGTAGACCATCCCGTCGGCGACGGCCACGTTGCCGGTCCACACGTTCCCCTCGTACAGCAGCGTCGGCGTCATCGACGCGGCGCACCCCGTCGAGCCGCTCGTCGAGCCGCTCGTCGCGCCGCTCGTCGCGCCGCCGCTCGTGTCCCCGGAGTCCGTCGATGCCTCGCCGCGCGCCGGGTCCGCCCCGCACGCCGCGACCACGGAAGACACCAGGGCGCAGGCCCAGCCAACGTGCCTCATCGCCGGCCAGTATCGCAAGAACCGCGGCCCGTCGCGCGGAGAATCGCCGCGGCCCGGACATCGCCGCGGCCCGGACATGCCTGCCTGGCTCGCGCCGACGCGAGGCCGCGGGGCGCGGCCGGGCGGTCGGCACGTGGTGGCCGTTCGCGCGCGCGCGACTTGGACGACCGAGGCGAGGACGGTCTTCCCGCTCACTCGATCACGGCGCTCACGCCAGTTTCGACGGATCGAGCAGGAGCCTGGCCGCCTCCGCGCCTCGAAGGGCGGGGAGGCTCGCGTCGAGGAGCCCGAGCTGCAGCAGGATCGTCGCCTGATCCCAGTACAAGCGCTCGCTGTGGATCTTGCCGTCCCTGAAGCCGATGATGCCGACGAACCCGAATTCGACCGGGCGTCCGGTCGGGGGCACGCCCGGGAGGATCCACTCCATCGGGACGCTGTGGGTGAAGGAGATCACGGACTCCTCGACGAGCGTGTCGTCGGCGACGGTCAGCGCGACGGTCCTCATCTGGATGTCGGGCGGGTTGTTCGGGAGAAATTCGTCGGCATAGAATCGACGGACACCCTCCCGCCCGTAGCCCCCCTTGCCGACCGGCACGCACAGGACGTACGGATCCTCGGTCATCGTCGCCAGGGCGAGCGAGACGTCCTTCAGGGCGAACTCGGCGTAGGTGTGTTGTTGCCAGACTTCGAGCAGCCTCCGCTGCGCGGGGCTCAGCTTGTCGTTCATCGCGCGAGGTTACCGAAAGTCATCGGGGGCCGATCATGTGTACCCGCGGGGGCGAGCGACCTCCGCCGTCGCCGCGCGACATCGACTGCGACGCGAGCCGATCGTGCGGACCCGCGCATCTCCTCGGGCGCATGGAGGAGAACGGCCACGGCCCGCTGCCGGAGTCGCGCGCTACTCCGCCTGGACGTAGAGCGAGAACGGGAAGTTGCCCTGCATGTCGGCGAAGGTGGCGTCGGGGACGTCGATCACGAACTCGTGCGCGCCGGCCTTGACCGGCCCCAGCTTGATGATGCGCGTGTCGATGATGTCGCCCGGGCACCAATTGCTGAACGACTGCCACTCGGCGTCGGACCGCGGGGTCGGGCCATAGATGCCGTTGCCCTGGGTGTTGTACTTGCGGAACGGCTCGCACGAGGTCCGGCCGGGCTTGTACTTCAGGACCTCGACGTCGTCGAGGTAGACGAAGTGGTCGCGGCGGATGTACTCCTCGCCGCCCTGGTTGGCGCCGTGGTTGGAGGTGATCAGCACGAGCTGGGCGTTGGGCGTGTCGGCCGCGAATTCGATGGTGCGGGTCTTGCGGGTGGTGCCGACCATGTCGCTCGCGCCCATGGCGTAATTGTTGAAGTCCTCGCTGATGGCGATCGGGAGCAAGGTGTTGAACACGGGGGCCGGCGCGGTGCTGTCGGTCTGGAGCAGCAGGGTGCCGGTCTGGGTGTCGATGCGCCCGGCGCAGCCGGAGACCTCGTTCTGCGCGGCGTAGGGCACGCCGAAGATCATCAGCTCGATCCAGAGGTCGTTCGTGGCGAGGATCTCCGGGTCCTTGAGGACCGGCACGAGGTTGCTGATGTCCCACTCGTAGGGCACCTGGGTCGGCGCCTTGTTCATGTTCATGAACGGAGTGATGAACCGCGCGACCTCGATGCGGTCGACGTCGGCCGGCACGTAGGTCGCCGCGCCCTTCGGGACCAGCGCCAGGTTGACGCCGCCGATCCGGTCGTAGTTGTCGCAGCGCGCGCCGACGACGACGCCGAGCTTGAGGACGGTCTGGATCTGGGCCAGCATGTCCGCGGTCAGCCGGGTCGCCACCAGCGCGTTGCTGTGGCGGATGATGCCCTCCGGGACCGGCTCGTCGACGAGGCCGGCGTAGCCGTCGTAGAAGATGACGTGATCGATCGGGATCAGGACGGCGGGCTCGGGCGGCGGTCCGTCGCCGGTGCTGCCGGTCGGGGCGCCGGTCGAGCCGCCGCCGTCGGTGACGACCTCGGTGGTACCCTGCGCGGCGGTGGTCGAGCCGCCGTCGGTGGTGCCCTGCGCGGCGGTGGCCGAGCCGCCGTCGGTGGTGTCGCCGCCGCTGGGCGGGGTGCAGGCGACGAGCGCGGCAGACAGGCAGGTGAGGGACGTCGCGCGGAGGAGCATCGCGCGAGCGTATCAGATCGCGCGATGCGCCGCGGGCGAGGCGCGCGACCGCGCCGTGAGGTGTTCGATGGATCCCGACGCACGGGCGTCAGGTCGATTGGGCGATCAGCGACACGGTGAGCAGACCGGTGCCGAGCAGCGCGCCGAACATGAAGGCGAACAGCGGCGACATCCGCGGGCGCGCGGGCTCCGGGACGGTCGGCGGGGGCGGGACCGGGCGCGGGGGCGGGACGTCTGCGCGGGGCTTCACGGCGTGCAGGAGGGAGTGCGCGACGATCACGGTCGGCGAGGGCCGCAGGATCGCGGGGCCCGGCCTGGCGACCACCGGCTCGGCCGCGCGGGTGGCCAGCGCCCGCACGTCGACGACGCCGGTGCCGGGGGCGGGGCGCCGCTCGGGGCGCCGCGCGGGGACGAAGGCCGCCGACGGCGGACGCGGGCCCGGGGGCGGCGGGGGCGGCTGGCGGACCGGCGGCGGGGTGAGGCTCCGGAGGGCCTGGAGGACGGAGCCGGCGTCGTTGCGGGCCCGCGGAGCTGGGGTGATGTGCGGCGCGTCCATTCGTGCGACCTGGGCTGTCATGATGGCTGTCTCCTCGATCTCGTGGATGGAGTGCCCGTGGCGGTGCCGATCGATCACTCGCGTCTTGAGGCGACGGCTGTGGGTCTGCGCTGCGGAGATCCAGCGGATGTGGGGCGGAGTGCATGTATTCGACGTCGACACCAGGGCCCGGCTGGGCACGTTCG
>WBZU01001845.1_pt1 | contig 15294 bp, 10 predicted proteins | sample 5204311 | NCBI WGS metagenome assembly WBZU01 (sample SAMN12344359, study PRJNA552823) | activated sludge metagenome | biome: Activated sludge suspended growth; feature: Nitrification reactor; material: Wastewater; isolation source: activated sludge from nitrification reactor of wastewater...
CACCCGTCGTCACGGTCATTCCGTCCTCGAGCGTCGCCGCTCCGCCCCTTCCCGAACCTACGCCGGCCGAGCGACTTGGAGCGTTTTTGCAGCAGCTTTCGCCCTTGGGCGGGCCGGAAACGCTGGTGTTGGGTATCGAAACCGTTCCCAGTTCCGGTTATGGGCCGCTTTATGGCGACGGGCCGCGCGTACCTCCAGAAGACAAACTGCAGACCGTCATTCTTCATGCCCACGATGGCCGCGTGGATTTCGCCGGTGAATTGCCCTTTTTGGCGATCCCTCGCGATAACGGATTTTTGTACATGGGCGTGGCCGCTTATGAACGCGATGATACGGAAACCGAACGAAAGCGCCAAGGTGCCAAGTTTGGCATGGACGACGAATACGGAGGCATCGTGTATTGGTATGCGGCGTCGTCGTTGTGGCGAACGACCGACCGAAGCAAAGTCGACAGCGTACGAGCGGATGAACGCAAATCGCTGAAAAAACAGCATCGTCGGGGCGACATGTTCGGAGAAGACGTCAATTACGTCACGCGTTACGCTTTGTGCACGAATCGTTATCGCGCCGAATGGACGGGCGGAGCACAAGCGTTCAGGGGCGGCGAAGATCAAATCTTCGAAGGTTTGTCGCAGGCGAATCTCCCGACGTTGCTCGCGAATTATACCGACGACGCGGGACTTGGAAAATTCGTCCAAGCCATATTTCAGCAACGCGAACCGGGCGAAGATCATTCGGACATTTCGCTCGATGAAACCTACGAAATGTTCGGTTACGAGATCCATTGGCGCAAAGACAGCCATGTTTGTCTCGCTCGAACGAATGGCCACGTTTCCCTCACGGGCGTGATTCGTTTGCCCAACAACGGGTCACGTACCAGCGAATGGGAAGCACCTGTGTTCGATGCTCCCGCCACCGTGGCGACGAATGCGGCTCCTCCCGTCGCGCTGAGTGATATTCGCCGGGCCATGGCCATTCCCAAAGCGGTGGATGCTGTGGTTTCGCCGAGACGAACCATGATCGTCGTGCGTTTGCCGGATCGGTTCGTCGTGTATGGAAATGCCGGGCCGGCGCCATTGCTCACGATTCCGATTTCAGGACGCATCATCATGGCCGAATGGGCCGAAGGCGATGTGGCAAAAACTTGGTCGACCGTGGGTGATCCACCGAAAAAAGCCGGCCCCGAGCTTTGCACGTGCGAGCTGGGACAAATGTGCATTGAATCCAGCTGCGTAAAACCCAAAAAGGTCTTCGTCACGAGCACCCTTTATTCGGGCGATCTTGGGGGACTCGCGGGCGCGGACGCGAAATGCCAAGCCCGAGCGATTGCGGGGGGCCTCGATGGCAAATACGCCGCTTGGCTCAGCGATTCGAAAAACTCTGCGGCGGCGCGTTTGTCACACGCAACCGTGCCTTATGTGCTCGTCGATGGCACCGTCGTGGCCAAGAATTGGACCGAATTGACCGGGGGTAACCTTCGTGCGCCCATTCGACTCACCGAACTCGTCGATTGGCCTCCCATCGTACCGCATCCGGAATGGTGTTCCAGCACGATCGTCTGGACGAATACTCGTGACGACGGATCATTGCCCGAGAAAAACCATTCTTGCAGCGATTGGACGGACGGGACGTCGACACCCCGGGATCCCAAGAAAGTTGGCGTTTGGGGACGAGCCAACGATGAGTCGCGCTGGTCGATGGGGTGTGAGACGGATCGAATCGGATGCGATGCGAAATTGCCGCTCTATTGTATCGAGCAATGAAGTGATCGGAGTAAACAGGTTCGTCTTGGAACATCTCGCCGGGGTGAACGTCATGGGCGACGTATTCGAGGCAAAACCCTCCGCGGGGTTTGTCCGTTGTCGTCGCTTGCGGCAGGTTTGGAAGGTAATACGCAAGCCGGGATCGAGACGGGTTCGGGCAACCGAGCCGGAGCGGATTGCTGCCGATAATCAATCGCGCGCGTTTGGGGTCGAATGGTCCGTTCGAGCTCGATATCGGCACCGGAACGCCCGCTGATCGTATCCCACGTCATTCGGTCCTTCCCAGTCGTCGTCGGTCTTGTTAAGCTCGGGGCGATCGGCTCCGAGCCCCGATCCAAAGCGCATCTCCATGACGACGTCGGTGCAAGAAGGCACGCTTTTGTTGGGCAAATACCGAGTCGAGAAGGAACTCGGTCGCGGCGCCATGGGGTACGTCGTTGCGGCGCGCCACGAGCATCTCGGCGAGCTTTTCGCCGTCAAGCTGATGCTCCCCGAGGCGCTCGAACGGCCCGACGCGGCGGCGCGATTTCTGCGTGAGGCGCGGGCGTGCGCGCGGCTCAAGAGCGAACACGTCGTTCGTGTCACGGATTCCGGGGCAAACGACGACGGTGTGCCGGTCATGGTCATGGAGTACCTCGTGGGCGAGGACCTCCAAAGCATCCTGGACGAACGAAAAGTTTTTCCGATGCACGAGGCTGTCTCGTACCTGCTTCAGGCATGCGACGCGGTGGCCGAGGCGCACGAATTGGGAATCGTGCATCGCGATTTGAAGCCTTCGAATTTGTTTTTGACACGCCGTCCGAATGGGAAACCTTGCGTCAAGGTGCTCGATTTCGGCATTTCCAAAGATATCAATCCGAGCGGCGACAAAGTATCCAAATTGACGGCGACCGGGAGCATTTTAGGCACGCCGTATTATATGTCGCCGGAACAAATGCGAGCGAAACCTACGGATGCTCGCGGGGATATTTGGTCGCTCGGCGTGATTCTTTATGAATTCGTCACGGGTCGGTTACCATTTCCCGGTGAGAATTACGCCGAAGTCGCCGGTCGAGTTCTTTACGAAAAACCTCGGGTTCCCAGCCATTATCGGAAAAGTCTCCCGCCGCTCGTGGATGAAATCGTCATGCGTTGTCTGGAGATAGATCCCGACAAACGATTTCCCAACGTGCGTGAATTCGTTGCCGCGCTCGATTCACTCATGGCATTGCCACCGCCGCCCGACGTTTCCCCGAATAGTGGAGCGAGTGAGGAATCCGAGAAAAATACCGTCATTCAGGTCAGCGGCAAAAAGTCCGATGAAGGCGAGATGTCCACGCTGGTGGACGGGGAAAACAAAGAGACCATTCGGCGCCCGGAGAGCGTGAAGGAAGCACGCAAATCGGCGTCGCCCGGTAATTCGCAAACGCTCGAATCCGCAACGCCGATACCCACCGCCGTCGAGGCTGCGCCCAAAGCTTCCGCGGAGTCGACCGAGGAGGCACCGGTATTTTATGCCAAACGCGTTTTCGGGCATCAAACGAAAAAAACGTGGGCGTCGAACAGCCGTGCGGGCCGCAGCAATCGCGTCGGCCTGATTCTTTTTGCCGTTTTGCTTTTTGGTTTGGCCGGGGCGGGGTGGTATTACAAGGATACCATCGCCGCGACCATCAAGTCATTCACGTCCAAGGAAAATCCGGACACCGCGCCTTCCGCGACATCGGCGCCTTCCAGCACTGCACTCATTGCGCCGGAAACCTCGGCATCGGTTGCTCCTTCGGCTTCGACGGCGCCGCGGGTCGTACCGAAAACTGGTTTGTCCAATACGAAAACCAAAGCCGCGCCGTCGGCATCGGCGGCGCGAAGTGCCAATGCGCCGCCTTCGGCTGCTCCGCCCCCCGCGTCCGCGCCGTCACCGCCTCCGCCGCCCCCGGCGCCTCCGCCTGCACCAAGCGCCAAAGCGGTGCCGACGAAGTGACGTTCTTGTTGGTCTTGTTGAACCCTAAGCATCGGTTTGCTCCCTGCTTGGCTTAGGTTTGTCGCTCCCGTTGCCTCTCCAAGTACGCCCGGGCAAACGCATTGCCTCGCGCCACAATCCCTTCCAACTCGTCCTTCGTCGCCCATAACCGCGGATGCAAATCGATCATCGTGGACAAACACCCCGCGACAAACGCATCGCCCGCCCCCACGGTCGTCGATACCTCGATCGGCACCACCGGCACCTCCACCCGACCTCGCGGACCCCACGCCAGCGTCGGGCGCGACCCCTGCGTCACCAGCAAGATCACCTCATCCGCCAGTTTGTCCCGGAATATCTCGGGATCCTCGACGCCAAGCACCCGCAAATCATCCGCGCTCACCTTCACCACATCCGCGGTGTCGATCATCTCCCACGGGTTTGTCTTGGCAACGAGGTCTCCTTTCCACAACCCGGGGCGCATGTTCACGTCGAGCATCACGACGCGTCCCGCCTTGCGCGCTCGTTGCGCTGCTTTCGCGAGCGCGTGAAGCGCCGTGCGATCCGGCAACAAGCTCGAAAAATGCAAGATCCGCGCGGGGTAATCGCCATTCAGCGCCTGACGAAACGTGTGCGCCTCTTCCGTCGCCCAACGATACGCAACCGCGACGGGAGGATCGTTTGAGATCAAAACAAGTCCCGTGCGCGCCTTCATCTTGTGCACGTGACGCACGTCCACGCCTTCACGCGCGAGCCTCTCCAGAAGCGCCGCGCCCACGGCGTCTTCTCCAATCACCCCAAGAATTCCCGCGCGTACACCAAGTTTGCCCAAGTGCCGCGCGACGTTCGTCGCACTTCCTCCAGGCTCGAAAAAAACATGGTTTGCCTGGGCCAGAGGTGTCCCCGCGGGCACGTACAAATCCCACAACACTTCACCCACACACAGGATCTCGCTTTGCACGTCTTTCTCGTTCATGGTCGAAGTCGATTCACTCGTTCGAGGTGGTGCGTCCGGGCATGGACTGATATCTTGTTCGGCCAATCGCCGCGCCTCGAAGGTGTTTGCCTTCGGGGCGTCTCGCATTTGGAACCCCGGCCTGTGGAAAACCTCGGGATGAATTGGGGTAATCCGGTGAAGAAGTGACCACGCAAAACCCTCAGCGCCGAGGCAAAAACTCGCAAAACAACGAACCGGTGCCCGTCGCCGGTCGGGTTCCCCCGCATGATCTCGATGCCGAAGCCGCGGTGCTCGCCGCCGTTCTTCTCGAACGCGACGCGCTCGATCGGGTGCTCGAGCTTCTGAAGCCGGATCATTTCTACAGCGACGCCAATCGCCGCATCTTCGAAGCTGCGGTGCAGCTCGCGACCGAAGGCACGCCGGTCGACATCACGACGGTCGCTTCTTGGCTGCGTAGTCGTGAGTGGATCAATCAGATCGGTGGCTCGGCCTATTTGGTGCAGCTCGTCGATCAAACGCCGTCGGTTGCTCACGTCGGCGCGCACGCGAAGGTCGTGCATGAAAAGTGGCGTTTACGGCAGCTCATCGGCGCGTGTCAGCGCATCGCGGCGGAAGGTTACGGCGATGTCGGCACGGTCCAAGAGTTCATCGATAGCGCCGAGCAATCGGTCTATCACCTCGCGCGCACGGCGGAATCCACGAGTGTTCAGCCGATCTCGCAGGTCCTGAAGACCGTCTTCGAACAGATCACGCTGGCGGCTGAACGTGGTGATCGCATCACGGGTATTTCGACGGGTTACGAACGACTCGATGCGAAGACGGCGGGTTTGCACGACGGTGATCTCACGATCGTCGCGGCGCGTCCCGGCATGGGAAAAACCTCGTTTGTCTTGAACATCGCGGTGAACGTCGCGTCGCCGCGCACGGTCAAAGCTGCGGGTCCGAACGAAGACGGTCACGGGTACGAGCATCAAGAGCCGGGGTTTGGCGTGTGCGTCTTCTCGCTCGAAATGCCGCGTGAACAGCTCGCAAGTCGTATGGTTTGTTGCGAAGGGCGCGTCGACATCGGCAAGCTGCGCCAAGGGTTTCTCCAGCCCGACGATTGGCGTCGTTTGACCGAAGCTGCGTCGTACTTGTCGACGTTGCCGATTTGGGTCGACGACACGCCGGCCATCAACATCTTGGAACTTCGCGCAAAAACCCGAAGGATTCAGGCCGAATACAATCGAACTTCGGTACCGGGACAACCCGAGCGCCGCGTGGGTCTCGTCATCATCGACTACTTGCAGCTCATGCGCGGGCGTGATGGAGCGCAAAGTCGCGAGCAAGAGATCAGCGAAATTTCCCGAGGTTTGAAGCAACTTGCGAAGGAGCTTCGTGTTCCGGTCATCGCCTTGTCGCAGCTCAACCGCGCGGTCGAAACACGCAACACGAAGGACAAACGCCCTCAACTCAGCGATCTGCGCGAGTCCGGAGCCATCGAGCAGGACGCGGACATGATCATGTTCATCTACCGCGACGAGTACTACAACCCGCAGGAAACCGATCGCAAAGGCATCGCCGAGATCATCATCGCGAAGCAACGCAACGGTCCGACGGGGAAAGTTTTGGTCAAGTTCGCGTCGTCGTACACGCGCTTCGACAACTTGGCGCCCGCTGATTATCCCGACATGGGCGATGATGAATAATCTCCCCAAGACTTCGGCTTCTCGTGCGTCGGAGACGCCATGCAAATCCACTTCGCTCGTGCCCTTCGTGGTCTTGCCCTCGCCTCTTCTTTGAGCGCATTGGGGGCTTGCGCCGAGCCTTTGCAGAACGGCGGCGTCCTTGTTTTCAGCGGCGCGAGTGCTCGTTTCGATGCGATGTGCAGATTTCGTCGCGGTGCCGACGGCGGTACGAGCTCGTGCGTCCCCGCATCACCCGATGTTCCGCGGGCGACGGTCGGGCGCATTTCCGAGGCGACGAAACTGCCCAAAGGCCCGAACGCCGAGAGTGTCGTAGGCGATGTTCTTTTGACCAACGGTGAGGTCTCGCTGTTCTTTGGAGGTCAAACGAGTTCCACGCCTGGCGTACTTCTCGACGTGATCGACGCGCATGTTGGTCAAGACGAACTCGACTCGATGGCGACGTGCGTGGCCGCGGAAGCCGGTTGTTTGCCCCTTGCGGCGCCTCAGTTTGGCCAGGAACGCGACGGATCGGCCTGGGTCGAAGTGCAAATCGCCGGGCAAAATTCCTTCGATGCTCGAACGCGGTACACGTTGCTCCCCGGTGCTCGAGCCGTCCTCGTGTCGACGATCGTTTCAACACAAAGCAATGACGCGTTGAGTTTGTCTCGTGTCGGGGATATCGTCGCGTGGGGTTCGTCTCAGCCCGTGGTTCCGTCCAGTGAAACCCTTCCGTTTGTCGCGGGTGTCGGCACGGAGGTCGCGTATGCGATCGTTGCGGCGGATGAGCGTTCGAGTGTTGCCGTCGACGCGACGGAGAACGCGATGCTCGTGCGTCATGCGCGTGATGTGAGTGTGCGAGTCGGGCAGCCGTGGCGTCGCGATCGCGTGCTCGTCGTCGCTCCGCGTGGAGACACGTTGGGTGTGCTGACGGAGATTGCGTTGTTGCGTGACGGTCAAGGTCCGGGGGCGATCGAAGTGAAGTTTGTCGGAGCGGATGGGGCGGCTCTGCCGCCTCCTGCTGGAGGTCGTGTGCGCCTGTTGTCGCCAAGTTTTTCAATCCCTGGATATTTGACCACCGGGCAGGGTTTGGAAGGTCCGACTGTGGCGGCGGAAGCTCCGGCCGGAAAATATGCAATCGACTTTGAGGGTAAGGGACATCATGCTTCAGCGAAGGTGCCCGTCGAGGTTCGTCCGGGTGAAGTGACGCCGGTGGTGCTCACGATTGTCGCCAATGTGGTGGAGCCTGCGCCGTAGAATCATCGAACGGATGTGTTTGTCCAAAAATACGACAATCGACCCACCTCGAGAAGGTGAATCGCGCTTGACCTACGTGGGGAATTGCGCTTGCCTTTGCCGCGATGGACGCGAAGGAATTTCGTCGGTTGGGCCATGCTCTCGTCGATTGGGTCGCTGATTATCGCGAGCAAATCGAACGATTTCCCGTCATGAGCCCCGTGAGACCCGGTGAAATTCGCCGTCAATTGCCTATTTCACCTCCAGCCCAAGGTTCTTCCCTCGACGACCTGTTCCCCGAGCTTGGGCGCGTTGTTTTACCGGGCATTACGCATTGGAATCATCCGCGGTTTTTTGCGTATTTCCCGTCGAATACGACGTACGCCTCGATTTTGGCCGATCTCGTCATTTCGGGCCTCGGCGCGCAAGGCATGAGCTGGCAGACGAGTCCCGCGGCGACGGAAGTCGAAGAAGTCATGATGGATTGGCTTCGTCAAATGATTGATTTGCCGTCGACGTTTACCGGCGTCATTCAAGATACGGCCAGTTCGGCGACGTTATGCGCGCTCTTGTGTGCGCGTGAGCGGACGAGCGGTCATGCGCAGGTGCATCAGGGTCTGCAATCGGGGGCGCCGCCGCTCGTCGTGTACGCGAGCGATCAGGCGCATAGTTCCATTGAAAAGGACACGTTGCTTGCCGGGTTTGGCCGGGACTATTTGCGTTTGATTCCCACGGATGACGAACACGCATTGCGCGCGGATTTACTCGAATCCGCGATTGAGAAAGACAAACTGGCCGGACGCCGCCCTTGCGCCATTGTGGCGGCGATTGGAACGACGGGAACGACGGCGGTTGATCCATTGCGAAAAATCGTGGAAATTGCCAAAGCGAATGAACTTTGGCTGCACGTCGATGCCGCGATGGCCGGCACGGCGATGATTTTGCCGGAATGTCGCTGGATGTGGGAAGGTATTGAAGGTGCCGATTCGGTGGTCCTCAATCCGCACAAATGGATGGGCGTCGGATTTGATTTCAGTGCGTATTACGTCCGGGATCCGCAGCATTTGATTCGCGTGATGAGCACCAATCCCAGTTATTTGCGCACGGCGCAGGACGGCGAAGTCAAGAATTTCCGCGATTGGCATATTCCTCTTGGGCGAAGGTTTCGCGCGCTCAAGTTTTGGTTTCTCCTGTTCGAACAAGGCGTGGAAGGACTTCAATCGCGTTTGCGGCGGGATTTGGCGTTGGCGCAATGGTTCAAGGAGCAAATCGACGCCGCGCCGGATTGGGAGCGCCTCGCGCCGGTTCCTCTCCAAACGATTTGTATTCGACATCGTCCGCAACATCTCACGAACGAAGAAGACATTGCGGCCCATAATCGCGAATTGGTGCGTCGAGTCAACGAAGCGGGGCGGGTGTATTTGACGCCTTCGGTGCTCAAGGGAAAACAAATGATTCGCGTATCGATTGGCGCCGAGACGACGGAAAAGCATCACGTCGAAGAACTCTGGAATCAACTTCGTTTGGCGAGCCAATCATGACCGCGCCCGAACGTATGCGTACCGAAGTTTTACCTTTCAATCCCGCAGCGATTGCTCGGGCCGTGGTTTTGCTTCAATCCGGTTCGGTCGTCGCGATTCCGACGGAGACCGTGTATGGCCTGGCGGCTCGGGCCGATGATTCCGCAGCCGTTCGGCGTATTTTTGAAGCGAAAGGGCGTCCTTCGACAAACCCGCTCATCGTGCACGTCGCCGATATTGACGCCGCAAAAGCCTTGGCTCTGGAGTTTCCCCCGGCTGCCGAACGATTGGCCGACGCGTTTTGGCCGGGGCCGCTGACGCTCGTGTTGAAGCGCCGCGCCGGGATGGTTGCCGAGGAAGTGGTTGCAGGAGGACAAACGGTGGCCGTGCGAGTTCCGGCGTCGCCGGCTACGCGCGTTTTGCTCGAAGCAACGCGTCTTCCGCTCGCGGCTCCGAGCGCCAACCGATCCATGTCGATCTCACCGACAACAGCCGAACATGTCGTCAAGTCGCTCGCCGGCCGGATTCCTCTCGTGATCGATGCCGGTCCGTGTTCGCACGGGATCGAATCGACCATCGTGGATGTGACGCGAGAGCCCGCGGTGCTCTTGCGACCCGGCGCGGTTTCACTGGACGCACTCAACGCCGTCGCGCCGGTGGTCGATCCCGGAGCGATCGTCGTTTCAAGAGACGAACGTGCGCCGTCACCGGGAACATCGCAGCGGCACTATGCACCACGAGCGTCGTTGCGACTCGTCGAGCCGGCTGTCTTTCTTGACGAACTCGAAAAACGTCGGGCCGAAGGGGCGCTCGTCGGGGCGATTTCGTTCATGCCCGAACATTCTCGCGAGGCGACGGTCGAGTTTCTCGGCTCGGAGCCCGAGGCTTACGCGGCGGGCCTTTATGCGGCGCTGCATCGACTGGATGACGCGGGATGTCGGGAAATTCTGGTGGCCGAACCGCCGCGGACGTCGCGTTGGCGTGCGGTTCGAGATCGTCTGCGTCGAGCTGCAGCTTCCGAGTGACGAAGTCGTCGGGCTATGCCAAAATCGTCAAAGTTTTCCGACTCTCGCATGCGTTCACTCCCTGTTTCCGCTTCGTTGATCCTCGCTGTCGCGGCTGCCGCATCCGTGTTGCTGCCGGCGAGTTCGTCACGTGCGACGTTGATTGAACAGCCGCCGAAGCTCTACACGTTCCGCCTGGATGATCCTTCCGTGGCGCGTCTCGACTTGTTGCGTTCGTTTTTGGATGCCGAAATCGAGCGTCCCGGGCCTTTTCGTCGGTATGTCTCCGGTCGGTTTGGCCGATGGAACGACAAGCCGTGGATGTCTTTGCAGTGGCGTCCGATGCACGATCTTCCAGAAGGACAAACGGCTGAGGGACCTGTCGAAATCGGTGACGCGGACACCTCATTGGATGATTCGTCGGGGTTTTTCCTCGGAGCCGTGGCCGAACCTTTGCGGCTCACGCCGGAAGTGCCGATCGGTTGGGCGGCGATGGAGACGCACGATCCCGTCCCGTTTTTCTCGACGACCGGCAGCACGTTGAAGTCCAACGGCTACGATTCCCTTTGGGCTCCAAAGACCAAACCCGTCGTCGATTGGCGTTGTCGGCGCAGGCCGATTCGTTTTGTGCGGGGAACCGGGGAACAGGACGTGTTTCCGCTCGTGCGTTGCGATGGCTCCGTCGCCCCGGAAGCTCTCGATCGCCTCTCGCTCATGATGCGTCCTCCGCATGTCGATCGTCCGGACGGACTTTTACCGGACGAACCCGATCCGGAAGCGGCGGCGCATGGGGAATGGATAGCGGACGTGCGTTTGGCTCATTCGCGGCTTTTGTGGGCACTTCAGCGCATCGCCGACGCGTTTCCGTGGCGCGCGATTTATGTGTACAGCGGTTATCGTCCGGGCGCGTTGGTTGCGGGCACGAGTCACCACAGCCTTCATTCTGCGGCTCGAGCGGTCGACATTCAGGTTCACGGGGTACCCAACACGAAGGTCTTCGAGGTTTGTCGCGGGCTCGATGACGTGGGTTGCGGCTTTTATCCGAACAGCAAATTCGTTCACGTCGACGTTCGTCGTCCCGGAACGGGCCATGCCGTTTGGATTGACGCGTCGGGGCCTGGTGAACCTCCGCGGTACGTCGATGCATGGCCGGGCGTTCTGGCCAAGGGTGGATTTATTTGGGGTCCCAAGCGAATGTCGCGTCAGTCGCCCGATGGTGACCCGTTGTCGTGTGTTTCCGGAGGCGTCAGCACGCCGTCGTGTGATACGCCGACGCCCGCACCTTGAGCGCGTGGCTCGAGCCTGAATTCCGCTAACATTCAGGTGTGTCTTTTCAGCGCTTTTCTTGGGCTTGGTTTGTCTTGCCATTCGCGCTTGGGGCGATTGTTCCTCTGGCTTGCGATGATGGTCGTGTCGAGCTGGTTTTTCCTCCCGGAACTTCGCCGGACGGCGGGGATTCGCTCGATTCCGCGTTCGGTGATGGCGATCCGAACAACGACGGTGGGGGGGACGGCGCGATCGATGCCAGTGCATTTCCGGTCGTCGTGAGCGTCTCGCCAAACCCTCGTGGGGATGGCGTCGCGTCATCCATCGAGATGAGCGACGCGCGATTGATGACCGTGGCGGCGGGCGTGCGTGGGGTTGTGCTTCGACGAACTCCAGCGGAATTGACCTCGGAAGCTGCGCTCGTCGCGTTGGAGACGGAAGCGAGTGCTTATGGGAAAACCTCTATCGGCGTCAATTTCGTATTTTCCGTCGTGGATGGTCATGCGCGGGGAATCGATTCGGCATTTGCCGGATTGCCTTGGGATGACCCGGCCGTATTGAAGGCGATGTTTGGCCGGGTTGATCAGGTGATGACGCGGATTGGGAGCACGGTTGCGTATTTTCTGGTGGGTCGGGACGTGGACGTATTTCTCGCGGCGCATCCCGGGGAAAGGGCGGCTTTCGAGGCTTTTGCGGGGCAGATCCTGGAGTACGTCCGGACGCATCCGTCGGCGGCGCCGAATTTGCGGGTGGGCGTGGGTTTTTCTTTTGCCGGGGTGACGCAGCCGGATCCGTCTTGGCCCAAATGCCTTGAAATGAGTGACGTTGCGGCGTGTTCGTATCTTCCCGGATTGGGCGAAAATGCGGCGGGGCTGGCGGGCAATATCGCGACGGATGCGGATTTGCTCGTGGTGAATGCCTTGGGCAAACCCATTGTCGTGGAGGCGCTCGGGTATCCCACGTCCGAGGCCGTGGGGGCGTCGGAGGCCAAGCAAGCGCTATTTCTCGAGACATTTTTTGCGGCGCTCGGGCCTCGGCGGACGAACTTCGTATTCGTCAACGTCGAAGGGCTCCACGATCTCGCGCCCGGACGTTGTGCGGATCGGGCCGCGTTCGAGGGGCAATCCGTCGACGGCGTATGGGCGGCGTACGCGTGTTCGCTTGGTCTTTTTACAGCGGACGGCCAGCCTAAACCGTCGTGGCAAGTGTTATTGGATGGTGCAGCAGCATTCGCCTCTCCTTGATCCGTGGTGTAAGCTTCGACGACACACCTGGGCAGAGGAGCGGAAGATGGGCGACGCGAACATTTGGGTCGGTAAAATCGCTGCAATGCAGGATTATGCTCTTTACCGCGACCTCTCGTGGGAAGGAAGCTTCGACGAATATTTGGAAATCGTGCGTAAGCAGCCGCAGGTCACGCGCAATGCGTTTCAGCGCGCGTACGACATGATCATTCGTTACGGCACCGAGGAATACACGGACAACAAGAAGAAGCTCGTTCGGTACAACTTCTTCAAAGATGAATATTACGCGGCGCAAGATGCCATTTACGGCCTCGACATTCCGCTCATGCGCCTCGTGCACATCCTGAAGGCGGCGGCTGAGGGATATGGCCCGGAAAAACGGGTGATTTTGCTTCACGGGCCGGTTGGTTCGTCCAAATCAACCATTGCGCGTCTGCTGAAAAAGGGGATCGAGCATTATTCGACGACGACCGACGGGGCGCTCTACACGTTCGATTGGGTGAACCTCGATGATGTCGGGATGGCGGGGGCCGAGGGGTCTCGTTTTCGTTGTCCGATGCATGAAGAGCCATTGCGATTGATTCCGCCGGCGTGGCGAGCTCGGGCGCTGAAGGAGCTGGAACTGTCGAATTCGACGTACGCGGTGAGGGTCGACGGGGACCTCGATCCGGCGTGTCGTTTCATCTTTAATCGGTTGATGGAGCGATACGGTGGGGATTGGGGGAAAGTCATGCAGCACGTGCGGGTGCGGCGCCTCGTGCTGAGCGAAAAGGATCGCGTGGGCATCGGTACGTTCCAGCCGAAAGACGAAAAGAATCAGGATTCGACGGAGCTCACGGGCGACATCAATTACCGCAAGATTGCCGAATACGGTTCGGATTCGGATCCTCGGGCGTTCAATTTCGACGGTGAATTCAACATCGCCAATCGCGGCATCGTGGAATTCATCGAAGTGCTCAAGCTCGACGTGGCATTTCTTTATGATTTGCTGGGAGCGTCACAGGAGCACAAAATCAAGCCGAAGAAGTTTGCCCAAACGGACATCGACGAAGTCATCATCGGGCACACGAACGAAGCGGAATACAAAAAGCTGCTCAACAACGAATTCATGGAGGCGCTCCGGGATCGAACGATCAAAATCGACATCCCGTACATCACGAAGGTCTCCGAAGAGATTCGGATTTACGGCAAGGACTTCAATCGCGAGAAGATCCGCGGCAAGCATATTGCCCCGCACACGCTCGAAGTGGCGGCGATGTGGGCGGTTCTGACGCGGCTCGATGATCCGAAGAAGCACAATTTGTCGATCGTGCAGAAAATGAAGCTGTACGACGGCAAGGTTTTACCGGGATATACGCAAGACACGGTCAAGGAATTGCGTAAAGAAGCGCATCGCGAAGGTATGGACGGGATCAGCCCGCGCTATGTGCAAGACAAGATCAGCAATGCGCTCGTCAATGACATCGGCGAAGGGACGATCAATCCCTTCATGGTGCTCTCCGAATTGGAGAAAGGATTGCGGCACCATTCGCTCATTACGAACGACGACCAGCGCAAGCGGTTCAGCGAATGCATCGGTATGGTCAAGCGTGAATACGACGAGATCGTGAAGAACGAAGTGCAGCGGGCCATCAGCGCCGATGAAGATGCCATTCAAAAGCTCGCGGCGAATTACATCGATTCGATCAAGGCCTACACGCTCAAAGAAAAGGTCAAAGATCGATTCACGCGTGAAGATGTCGAACCGGACGAGCGGCTCATGCGGAGCATCGAAGAAAAAATCGACATTCCCGAGATTCGCAAGGATGATTTCCGGCGGGAAATCATGAATTACATCGGGGCTCTCGCGGTCGATGGCAAACGATTCGAGTGGCATACGAATGATCGATTGCGTCGGGCGCTCGAATTGAAGCTCTTCGAGGATCAGAAGGACGCGATCAAATTGCAATCGCTGGTTTCGAGCGTGATTGACAAGGAGACGCAGGAAAAGATCGACATCATCAAAGCGCGCATGATGAAATACTTCGGTTACAATGAAGTATCCGCGCGCGATGTGCTCGATTATGTCGCGAGCATTTACGCTCGAGGCGACGCCAAGTAAATCCCATCCAATTCGATCCCTCCCGTAATGCGGCGTGAATGTTGCGCACGGAACACGGCGCGTCAATTTCGCGCTGCGCATGCGTCTTCGCAATGTCCGCAAAACCATTTTCGCGCACGATTTTCGTGTCAAAAGGTTTTTCAGCGTTGGATCTTGCGATATAGGTATGCGTATGCGTCCCACCGGCGCCTATGCAACCACGTTTTTCCTGCTGTTTGTCTCCGGATGCGGTAGCTATCTGGGGAGCGCGCAATATGCCTACCAGGAAGGACGGTATCTCGAAGTTGCGGAAAACCTCGGTGAACACGAGGCGGAAGTGCCGAAGCTCGAGCCGGCGAAGCAAGCTCGTTACGGTTTGTACCGGGGTTTGTCGCTGATGAAGCTTGGGGACAACGATGCGGCCGGCCATTGGCTGGACTTTGCGGCGGAGATTGAAAAGAAGCGTCCCGGTTCATTGCCGCCGGCGCAACGTCGCGAGCTCGAGGATGCCCGAGACAAACTGGCCAAGACGGTCGAGGCGGAGCAGACGAGTGCGCTGACGTTGTCGACGCAGCCGGTAAGTGACACGGGGCAGTGAGTCGACGCGAAATCGGTTCTGTTGC
>WBZU01001849.1_pt1 | contig 15284 bp, 15 predicted proteins | sample 5204311 | NCBI WGS metagenome assembly WBZU01 (sample SAMN12344359, study PRJNA552823) | activated sludge metagenome | biome: Activated sludge suspended growth; feature: Nitrification reactor; material: Wastewater; isolation source: activated sludge from nitrification reactor of wastewater...
TTCCGACCGCTGAAAGTCACCCTATTTGGCCAAATAGAAAATAGTGCCGAAAGGAATCGCCAAGAGGCTCGCGAGCATGGCGATGAGTTTTGCAAACGCAAACAATGCGGATTTCATGGCCATGACCACGAGGCCGATACACAAAATCAAAACGATCGGTCCGAAATACGGCTGGCTACGCGCGAAAAATCGTTCAATCGAAGGCTCGACGAGGCGCAAGGCAAACGCCGTCGTGTGAATCGATAACGCGCCAATGGCCAAACATTCGCTCGGTGATGCCGTTTGCGCCAGCAAGACCGCGACAACCAAGGCGATCACCGAACCGATGAGCAACCAACGGCTCGCTTCTTCGGTCAACTTCACAATGCACCTGGCAACGACAAACTGGACAAATCGAGCGCCGTGCCGTCGGGAACGGCAAGCGGATCATCGATATCGTTCGCTTCGGCGATTTGCTTCCATCCGCGAGGATCGCCGCATTGCTCGAGCGCCAGCAAGTCCAATCGAATGGTTCCTTTCGGCGAACGAGGCACCGGACGATCGAGCGTTTCCACCATGCGATCGAAAAACGCGGCTTCTTCCGGAAAAACCAGCGCGGCGAGCTTCTCCAATTCTTTGTCGAGCGCCGAGCGATCCACGGATTTGGCATCGCGCTCGAATGCGGTCAATTTCGGCATGATCAGCCCGACTCGGGCCCGAATCAGCTGCGTGGTTTGATCATTCGACGCGATGTCGTCGCTCTGCATCAATTCGGTCAATTGCCAGGAAAAGTGGACGTCGACGTGAAGATCGACCGACGCAAGGAACGCTCGGGTTTGCGCGATCGCTCGCGACAACGCCGAAGCGCTTGTTTCCAGGACGAACCTTCCTGCGCGTTGGAGGCCCGCCGCTGCGGCAAACGCCGCGTCACCGAGCGTCGTGACGCTTCGAACGATGGCGTCTTTGGCCCAGCGCAGCACTTCGGGGGCGACTTGGCGTAAATGGTCCAGCAATGCATCCGCCGCACGTCGCGCTGCCTGATACGCATTGGCGAGCGTCGTTCGGACGGACGAGGCAATGTCTCCGGCGACGGTAACCAGCTTCTTTGCGCCGGATCGAATGGATTGTCCTGCCAATCGGTAGGCATCGAGGGCCGTTCGAGCAATGACGCCGGCGACGGCCGTGGTTGCATCGAGAAAAACCCCGGCGGTCTTGCGAATCACGTCGCCCACGTTTGCCGCGAGGCGACCCGTCGCTCGCACGACGGCATCGACGTGCTGACCAATCCAGCGCGCCGCTCGTTGCGTGGCAAATGCGACCGCGTGATAACCATCCACGACGCGTTGCCGCACCTCCGCCACGACAAACCGCGCCAAGTCCGCAACGCGTTGTGCGGCGACCGCCAAGCCGGCTTTGATTTTCGCCACGATGGGACGCAATTCCGCCGCGGCTTGTTGCGCCAACGTCTCCAGCCGCTCCACCACGAGGTCCAGGCCCGCTTTGACGTTGCGAACGGCGGACAGACCCACGCGCGCAGCGGCTGCTCCGAGCGACGACAAACCATCCCGGGCCCATTTCAACCATCCGGCGACGCGTGTTGCTATCGCTTTGGGCGAAAGCGCCGACAAATCCAGCGAAAGCGACATCTCGAAAGAAAACACGCTCGTGGAAATAGAGACATCGACCGACAAGGCCAGACCGCTCGTCACGAATACATCTTTTGCCGAATCGAGCGCCATGGAGGCGTCTTCCACGCATTCTTTGGCCGCGGGTTTGTCGAGGACATTCGTTACGAGATCGGCAATCTCGGTCTCGGGCGGCGCATCGGACTTCGTCAAGGCGATCGCGGTGCCCGCCGGTAGGGCTTTCGTGGCTTGGACCAAGGTATCACCGGCGGGGAATGATCGTTTTGCAGGCATTCCGGGTAAAACCCCGGGCGGTGACGGAGCGGCTCGTTCGGGCACACGCCGCAAGCGCAAACGCAGCCAAGAACGTCGCGCCGCACCGTCGGCGTCGAAATGCTCGAGCCTCTCCGCGAGGGCCACGACGACCGCGGGAACGTTCCACGCTTTGCCCCAAATCAAACGCAATTGAGGCAATTGCAAAATCGATGCGGCGGAATCGGCGCGAGCTTCGGCCAAACGCCACAGAGGCTCGGTCAAAAGGCGAACGTCGTCCGTCGTTATGCTCGAACCAGCGAGGGACGTATCGAAGAGCAAGTCGAGCTCGATTTCGGTGATACTTCCGCCTGTAACGACGGGGCCATGGTCGAAGAAGCCACCACTTTGACCCACGGGCAACGAGCGGCGATCGCGCACGACGGCATTACGACGTGAAATGACGCCGGCCGGGTTCAGCAAAGCCGTGATGCGTTCGTGCGTGTCTTCGACCAAAAAAGTAACCCGTTCCATGGTGCCTCCGAGGCGGCGGATTCAAGGGTTTGGCGGCGTATGCAAAAGATCCGGCGGTTGTTCGATGAATTTGGTGTTGCGGAATTTGTCCCAACGATCCACGTCGCGAATCAAATGGCAGCCGATGAACTTGCATTTGCAGGTGTGCGAGGTTTCGTCGCATTGGTATCCGCTCGGGCAATCGGCGTTCGTTGCGCAGTCCGGCAAACACGCGACGTTGTTGAAGCAATACATACTTCCGCTGCACAAAGGTTTGTTGGGGCCGCATATTTGCCGGCATTGATCTTCGAGACAAACCTGGTTGCGTGAGCAGCTCTTCTTGGTCCCGCAAAGGCAAACGTTGTTTTTGCACGAAAACCCGGAGGCGCAATCGTCCTCGGTGGCACAACCGGGCAAACACGCGCCGACGGTTGCATCGCAATGTTGTCCCAGGCCGCATTTTTTCGCCGGGCCGCACGCAGCGCGGCATTGATTGTCGGCGCACACGTCGCCCGCGGAACACGTCTTCACATTGCCGCATCGGCATTCATGCGCCGCCTTGTTGCACGAATATCCTTTGGCACAATCGCCGTCGTCGTCGCATCCTTCGCGACAAACCTTGTTTTGCGTATCGCAATATTGCCCCGAGCTGCACATCGCTCCGGGCGCCGTACAATCGGCCTGGCATTGATTCTGAAAACAAATGGGCGTGTTCGTCGCACACGTCTCCACGTTGCCGCAAGAACACGTCCGATCCTTGCAGGAATAGCCGGCGCCGCATTCTTTGTCGTCGCTGCACCCGCGCGTCACGTACAAAACGATGCCGATCACGAGGACGATGACCGCGCCGCCGATGGCAAAAAAGACCCAGGGCGGAATGGGTTTCTTCGCAATGACGTCGACGCCCAGCTCCACGCCCGGACCGTGCTCGAAATGGTCCGGTACGTCGGCTTTTTCGACCCGCAAACGCACGGAGACCTTGCGATCCACCGGCGCCTGCGCCGTGAGCGATAACGTCAAGTCCCGCGCTTCGCCCGGTTCGAGCGTCAACAGCGCCGGTTCGATGTGGAAAAATGCCTCTTGAAACGGCCCGGCATTGACCATTTCCACAGCGGCGGGCACCGCGCGCATCCGCAACGCCTGCAAGGTCGTATTCTGAATGGCAAATACCGCGCTGCGTTTGTCCGGCGCCGTCGACTTGGAAGAAATGGATACCCAATCACTCATGATGTCCTCTTCTCGAGCTGTTCATCGAACGTTTCATTCAAATTCCACCGCGCACTTCTCCGCGCATTGAATCACCAAAGCCACCGGCTCCGGACCGAAATCCGCCGTCGCCCGAGTTCGATTTCCACCCGCCGCTTTCCATTCGAGCTCCTGCGTATGTTTTTCGCCCTTGGCAAACGCCTCCACCCGCGCTCGAACCACCGGCGATTTCGCCGCTCGCAAGCCGACTCGCCGCATCGATCCGTCTTTTCCCGCGGCAATCGCCAACATACACGTGCCTTCCAATTCGATCTTCGGCCCCACGCAACACGCCGGACGAGGCGTCTCCGTGCACGGCTGAACTCGTTCTCGGGAAAACTTGTCGTCGAGCCATTGTCCGAGCGAGCTCTTTTTCCAATCGTCCACGAGGCTCTCGGGAGATTGCCGACTGTTTGGCAGTGCAAACCCGACCGTCGTGACGCCTACGAGCACCACCACGAGCAATGCGGGAATGACCCAGGAAGCCGCCGAATCGCTCATCTCGCGCCCTCCCACGCCAAGACGTGACGCACGTGCGCAGGTTTGCCCGCGCGAACGATGGCCTCAATTCGCTCCGCTTCGCCGCGTAATGCCGCCGGCGGCCGGACGAGCACCACGAAAGGCTCCTCCAATGATTCTTCCAGGACGAACCCCGTTTGCCCCGTACACGTCTCCAGCAATAACTCGAGCGATTGGCGCGTCCCGCGACGAGCCGTGATTTGCGGCGCAACCAGGATCAATCGGCGCAAGGCCCGTTCGTCGAAACACAACGCCGGATCCATACCGACCCATTGACACAAGACTTGCAGCATTTCGGGCGGAGCGGTGCGTGGATCGAGCCATTCGAGCAATTGTTCGTGCGCGTGCTCCTGCGGATCGAGCAGCGCGGCCATCGATGCGAGCAATCCGCGCAATACGCTGCTTTGCGGCACCATGCGCACATAAAGTTCGGGCAGCAAAGGCTCGATGTCGTCAGGCGTCACGAACCACCTCGATGGTCAAGTTTGTCGCGGCGAATGTTCCGCCTGGTGGCAAGGTAATGAAGTCCGACGTCGAATCGAAGCGCCGCGCGTGATAACAATCCGGCTCGAACGGCAATCCGCCCGAAACCTCACTCCACCGCAAGACCAGGCCCTTTTCGCCTCCTGCCAAAACGACGAGCTTCGTGCCTTGTTGCATGATCGCCAACGACGTGAGCCGCTGCTCCAAGAGTTGCTGATCCAATGCGGGATTACGCGAATTGGCCGAACGCTTCGGGCTGAGCCATTCGCTTGCGGTTCCGCGCAAAGCCAATTCGAGCACGCCGGCCGATGCCGTGGCGGCGAAGATCTTCGCCCCGCGCGTCGCCAGCGCCGTGCATGAACCGCCTTTCCAGCCTTGTTCCAGCACCGCCCAACCGCCGAAACTTCCCGTCGGATCCGTCACGTCCGCGGCCCGACAACCCGGTTGATCCCGTCCTTCCGCGCGACTGCCCATCCACAAATACGTGTGACCTTGAAGTTGTTGGAATGCAATGCACCAGGGCGAAGCGCGATCGGCCGTCCCGGGCCAGGGCCAAATCCGCGAAAGTTTCATCGGTTCATTGGGAAATGTAGCGCCGAAGTGCACCTCTTCCGCGTCGCGACAAACCACCGCAATGTAGGATTTTCCCGCGCGGTACGTCGTGGCCAACCGATCCACCGGGAGCAATTTGGTTTTGTCCGCCGAGCGTAAATCAACCACTTCCGCAATTTGCCATTCCGCCGTGCTCCGCGGCGAAGTTCTAGAAAGACGAACTCGACGCAATCCGCCGCTGGAACCGACCCACAACACCCGTTCGAGCGGACGAACCTTGTTGGTCAAATCGAGCGCATCCCAGCTGATATCGCGAACTTCTTCTCCGGCGAGGGCGAACGGGGCAAACGGGAAGGTTTTTCCGCCGTCTTCACTGACATGAAGCCACGAACCCAATCCCGGCGCTTTGGTCGCCACGGCAATCGTATTGGGGACTTGCGGATGCGAACGAACGGCGACGATGGTTTCTTGTTTGCCGAGTTCCAGCGCGGTCGGTTCCCAGCCGAGGCCGTCGTTTTCCGAACGAAACAAGAGTCTTCCGCCGGCCAGGTAAAACGTCCGCGGTCGGTCCGCGTCCGCTTCGAGGGCATCGACGCCGAGCGGGGCGGGGGTTTGTCCCACTTCGATTTCGCCTGCTACGTGCCGTACGCCGGGCACCGCGTTCAACGCTTCGTACACGTGCGAAACATGCAGCGTCCGACCGAATTCCCAAGGTTTTTCTCCGGCTGCGGGAACGGGCGACAAGAGCCGCGACAAACGAGTTTCGACCGCTTGTTGCAATGCTACGGGATCCACCGCGGGCGCCGCGACGACGGTCGCTTTGACCGTGACGGCTTTTTCATACGCGAGCGCCACATCGCACGAACTTCCCAAGGGGCGCCGAGCGTCGAGGAATGCGCGGACATCATTGACGGCGCTCATGGCCGCTCGACGTTCCCGATGCGCCGGATCCACGACGATACGCACTTCGACCGTGCCGGGGCGATCTTCGGCGTAATGGTCGGCGGGCGTATCGACGAAGACGCGACAAACCGCGGGGGATGCCCGCAGCGCCAGCTTTTCGTAATCGGATGCCGTCACGGCGCGATCACGATGCCGCAATTCTTCGGGCGCGCGACGCATCACGGCCGCCAACGATTCTTCGTCCCGTCCACCTCGAGCCGGCTCCGGGTTCGTCACGGAAATGCCCGCGATCGGATCCACCAGCCGAGACAAACTTCCTGCGCCGACGTTTCCCGACGATCCGCCGCCGCGGGCATACCAGACGCGAATTTCTCGCCCGACCGGGGGAATTCCCGCGCCACGGCTTGCGTCGTCCAAGAGCGTTTCGGGAGGAAATTCGATTTCTCCGGCCAAACGATCGACGCGAAAAACCCGCGGCCATCCCGGCGGATCCGATGAGAAATGCTCCGTTTCGTAATAACGCCGATACCGTTTTCCCTCGATCTCGAACGGCAAGACATCGGCTTCGCCCGGGCTTGCTTCAATGCCGACCACCAATTCACGGCCCAGAAAAAGCTGCGATTCATCGAGACGCAGTGGTGGCGGCGTGATGATGGGCGCTCGCGCGACACGCGCTTTTTGCCCGGCATTTCCAGAGGTTACGCCCACGAGCTCCCCCGGCACCAGGTCACACGCCATCGCGAGCACCCGCGTGAGCCCCGAGCTTGCGGGGCCTCCTTGAATCACGGCATCATCGACCAAGACAAACGAGATTTCACGACTCGAACGGTCGCCTTCCACGGAAACACGTGTTCCTCGAGGGATACGCACGGGCGACGTCGCCGGGCCTGCGGTTCGCAATTCCAGCAGCGTCATGGCTGCGGCGGGAGGTTGTCGGCGGATGCCCACGAGGCGGAGCAATTCCACATACGCTTTTTCCGGGAGCCGATTGACTCGGTACAGCGTGACCTCGGTCAGGTACGCGAAAATGTCGAGCAACACCGCGGAAGGATCACCCGGGGACAAATCGCCGCGCCATTCGGGACAAACCGCACGCATGTGCGCGATGGCTTCGGCGTACAAATCATCAAAATTGCGGTCATCGAGCCGCGGAGACATCAAGGTCACGGCTCACCTCCGGCCAGTTGCAGTGTGTACGAGACAGACTCACGTTCGTTTCGGCCGCCACGTGTATACGTCAATTGCACGACGAGGTTTGTCTCGTCTGCCGATCGCGCATCCACCGAGACCACGGTGACGCGAGGTTCCCAGCGTTCGACGGCGCGCCGCGCGTAATGCATGGCCAAACCCGCGGTCGTGGCGTCATTGGGGGAAAACACGAGGCGGTACAAATCGCAGCCATACAAAGGGCGCATGACTCGTTCGCCGGGACGCGTCGCGAGCAGTGAAAGCAGGCTTTGGCGAATCGCTTCGGAGTCGTCGACCGTGCGGGTCGTGCCATCGGCGGCGAGCGATGGCCCCACGATATCCGAGCCGGAAAACAAGCTCATGGATCGATGCGTCGTCATGCCGGCTCCTCGATTTGGACAAACGCTTGGTGCGTATCATCCACTGCATAAGGAATGCCCGGTGCCGGGGCCAAACCGTCGGTATGACCTTTGAGCCCCTCGAAACTCACGGGATCGCCGTCCACGAAGACGAAATCCGATTGTCCCGACACCACGGAGACGGTGTTTTTGCATGGTTTGGTGCTGTTTGTCTGCGGCGTGGGGCAGATGGGCAATGCCTTGGGTAATGAACCAATGGGCAAACCGACGGGATCTTGGCCGCACACGATGCTGTGCCCGTCGATGCGCACGTGACGCTCGGGCGCGCCGCTCGTGTCCACGCGTCCCCCGTGAATGCAGCGCAGATCCGAATCTTTGGTGACGACGGGCTTCATGCTTCACCTTCGGCTTTCTTGAAGTCGATCCGCGCTGCGGCGATCGTAATGGTTTTTCCCGGCGCACGAATTTGCAAGTCACCTCGCGCCAGAACCTCGATTCCATTCGGATCCAGCACAACGCGGCTTCCGCGAGCATCTTCGAAACGCATGGTCTTCGTTTCGTCGGAAAGCTCGAGCTTGATGCCATTTCGGGTCCGCAATTGAAAGGGCAATTCGTCGCCGTGCGTCTCCAGATTCGGACCGCGATCGGCGATCAACCCGCCCACGATGATCCCGCGACCCGGATCATTTTCGGCGCAAAGCACCAGCACCGGATCTTCGAGATGCGGCATCAGGAGCAGCCCGGTCTTGGGCCCACCTCCGGGCGAAACGACTTTCATCCAATCCGATTCGATGTTGTCCATCGCCGGCAAGCGTACCTTGGCGACAAACCGCGCCGCGTCGATTTGCGACACGATCCCCAGCACGATCGCGCTGCCCGGCGCGGATTCAGGCGGGGAGGGAGGTTCGCTGGAGATTTCCGTCACGTAGCCGGTTTCCGTAGAAAAACGGTGGATGGCGCGACAAACCAAATATCCGTCGTCGGCCACTCCGGCGTGATGCGGAAAGAAAACGCGTACGCCGGGACGTAATCGAGCGTCCCCCGTGCATAACGCCAGCATCTGCGAACAACGGGCGGTATTTCGTTCGGCCACGCCACGCACAGCGGCGCGCGTTTGCGGCGCGTCGTCGACGTGATGACTCGTCATCAACCGTTCGCCACGTGTCGCGACGGCCGCGTTTGTCTCGGCGGAAAAGATCTCGTCGCTGCGCGGATGCCACCCCCACGCTTTGATCGTCGGCGCCGCCGTATTGGATTCGGTCGATTCGAGGCGCAAGACGTCGTCGTCATGAACGGGTTTCCACGCCGGTTCGCTTCGCGAAAGGGGAAACAATTCGAGCGTATTTTCGGCCAGATGGAAGTACAGCCCCGCCCGTGCACAAATGTCCGCGCATAACGCCAGGTTGGTCTGGTGCGCTTGCATCAGATGTGCAAACACGGGACCTCGTTCGTCCGACGAAACGCGCAAACCCGCTTCACCGGCCAGCTCTTCCAGCAAATCCGCAGGCGTTACACCGACATGCGCCCGTACGCGTTGCGCCCGGACGAGCTCGATCAGCCCGTCGTACGCGCGCACCACGACGCGCGGCGCCGCTTTCGCCGCATGGATCACTTCGCGAGCACAAACTTCGCCGGCGAACAGCAGCCGTTCGTCCGGACCACCCACGCGGAGCTCGATACGTTCGCCCGGCTTTCCCAGCAAAAACCCAGCTTTGCTTTGCGGCTCCAGCGTCAATTCGCAGGCGGCGGGCATATTCAAACGTTGGTCGATCCGAACACCCACGAGCATCCCCGATTCGGACAAACCTTGTCCGTTGATCGTCACTTGCAATCGGGGGAGGGACGTCGGGACCATGCAATCAACTCCAGCGGCTCACCAATCGCCGCGTTGCTCCTTATCGAGGCGTGTCGCGCGCGAGGCCTGAAGCTCCAGGGTCATTACGTGCGGCGCCGTTTGCATCATCGGGTCGCCGGGCTCGAGCGCCGGCCAGGGATCGTTCGCTTCGTAAAACTTCGCCGACTCAGCTGCAATGGGCAGCGGCGCCGTGTCGGGCGCTTTCAGGTTTGTCGTTGCATTTGGCGCTGCGGTCGGGGTTTCCCATTCTCGAGATACTTCGACGAACGAAGTTTCGCTTCGAGGCGCTTCCGCTGGTGGCCTCCTTGGAATGGGATCGAGCGCTGTTTTTACGCTTGGCGGACGGAAACGAGCCGGCTCGAGAGGTTTTTCCGGGCGCGTGGATGTGACCGGCACTGAAGCGTGGTTTTTCTCTGCGGGTGACGCTTCTTCGATGGTCGGCCATTGCGTTGCCGCGTGAATAGGTGGCGGTATGTCCGGCCATACCGTCGGCGCATGGGTGGTGACTCGTGCCGGTTGCTGCGGTTGCGGCGGAGGTGTCGCGATGGTCGGCGTTTTTCGTTCGGGAGCGGGCGCAGGCGCGCTCGACGACGCGGGCGATTGCCTTCGTGGAATGAACGTCGTGGTTGCCCGGGTGTTTGTCGCGGGCGGCTCATGACGTGTCGGTGCCGTTCGCGCGGCGGTGGGCTTTTCGGCAGGTCGCAAGGTCGCTACCGGCTTGTTCGCTACGGGGGCCTCGTTCCGCTGCGGAACAGGCTGGATTCGCCGCGGTCCGGGATCCGGTCTGTTGGGTCGAGGCGCGGGCGCCGGCGTTTGTCGTTGCCCACTTGGTCGTTGGCCAACGGGATCGTCGACGTTCAAAATATCGTTTGGCGGGGTGTGATCATTCGCGGTTGTCGTCGGCGTCGGCCGCGGCTGCTTCGTTTGTGGGTTGGGGGCAACGAAGGTGCGGGACGTTTCGCGTCTCTCTTCAGGTGCGGCCGGCGTGCGCAGATCGAAACTCGTGAATGAGCCGCCCTTGATTTCGCCGTCGTGCACGAGATGCGGCGCTTTGGCGGCGATATCGGCGAGCCAATGCGCGGGAGGACCTTTTCCCGCGGCGGGTTTTTCCGGCGGAACGTCCGGTGACGTTTCGGCTGCCGGCTCGATAGGATCGAACGCCGCGTCCGTGTCCTCGTCTTCGAGCACGGCGTCTGCAAAACGTCGAGCCAACAAGGCGATTTCACGCAAGTACGGGACGCGGCGCAAGATCTTCATACGCGCTCAGCTGCTCCTCGACAAACCTTCGAAGACGAGCGTGAACGATTCGATGGCCAATTGTTTACCCAGCGCATCGAGCGGCGCGCCACGCCATTCACAAGGCCACGCGGATTCGAGGTCCCAGCGCATCACTTCTTCCACGCCGTCGGCTCCGAGCAGCAGAATCGAGACGTTTTGTTTGCGTGGAACACCGCGTAACGAATCGAGAAACCATTTCCACAAATCCGACGATTGCGTCAGCCCATAACGAAGCGTGACCGGATCGTATTCGACGGGACCCGCGAGCTGCCGGACGACGCGACCATCCCCGCCACCTCGATAAGCAATGGGAACGACGCGAGCCCCGAGCGGACTGCATTCCGTAAAGTGGCCTTCGACCACGCCTTGAATTTGCAGCTTGAAGTTGTACGCGCGGAAGGGATCCGTGCGGTCGACGTTCGTATCAGCCACCTTATGCCTCCTCGATCTCGGCGCCACCTACGTGCTGGCCGATCTTGAACACCACGAATTCGGCTGGTTTTACCGGCGCAAGTCCGATGACGGTCGTGACCCGTCCGGCGTCGATTTCTTCCGGCGGGTTTGTTTCTTCATCACATTTGACGAAAAATGCTTCTTCGGGGGACGCGCCCATGAGCGCTCCTTCGCGCCATAGACGGGTGAGAAATGCGCGAATGTCGCGTTTGATGGCGTTCCATAGCGTCCGATCGTTGGGTTCGAAGACCACCCAGCGCATGCTGCGTTGAATGGATTCGCGCACCATGATGAAAAGGCGTCGCACGTTGAGGTATCGCCATTCGCCTTCTTTGGCCAGCGTTCGAGCGCCCCAAATACGCGGGTAGTCGGCAGGAAAAACCCGAATCGCGTTGATGCCTTCTTTCGTGGCGATCTCCAATTCGCCCGGCGCGTACGCTCGACGTACGCTCAAGGCGCCTTGCACCACTTCATTCGCCGGAGCCTTGTGCACGCCGCGTAGCGCGTCGATACGCGCAATCACGCCGGCAACATGACCCGTTGGCGGGACAAACGTGGCCGTGCGCTTCGAAGCCAGCGGATCCAGCACTTCGATCCACGGCGCGTACAGCGCGGCATACCCTCCATCGACCTGTTTGGCGATTTTCACGATTTCGTTGACATCGTGTTCCGCCGGCGGACCATCGAGCAACGCGACGCGATCGCGTAGTGAACGGCAATGATCGACGATGGCCAAACGCACGGCCGCATCCAATACGCCCGGCGCGGCGACCAATGCGACCTCTTCATCCGAGGTCAAGGCATCGAGCGCTTTGGCGATTTCATTGGCGCGAGCGTCGGTTCCATCCGGCGCCGTGGGATCTTTTCCTCCCACATCCACGACAATGCAGCGACGACCGCCATTGGCGAAAAAACCAAAGACGGCGTGAGACAAATACGTGCTTTGAGCCGCCCCCGGGCGATCGTCGGAGAATTCTTTGAGGAATTGCGACCAATTGTTGATTTCGACCGGTTTTCCAGTGTGCTCCGACGACTTCGGCGCCGAACCGATAAACGCCGGCGTACTCACTCCGACCGATTCAATGGGCCTCGGCCCAGTGGCGGTCTCCTGCACGTATACCCCAGGATACCCGTACGTCATAACTCAACTTACCCCGATCTCGAGCGTGAGGCGTTTTTCCTGACTTGCGTTTGTCGCATGAGAAACGTCCACCTCGAATTGCCATGTCGAATCCCCTGAAGTGACTTTGATTCGTTTTCTCGGCGGCCAGGGGGGCAACACACCGAGATCGAAAAAACCATTGGCATCGGTGACGCATTGCACGTTCACCTCGGCACAATCGACGATGACGCCCGCCGCAGGCGCCACCGCAGAGCCACCCGAATGACGTAAAACGACGCCTTGAAACGTGGATCCGGGTGAGGGTAGGACAAACTCGAGCACCCGCAAACCCTTGACCGGCGCTTTGGCTCGCGGACGAACCTCACGCGGGGTTTGAGCCATCGTGCGAATCAAAAAAGCCGGGCGCATGGCCGTGGCCAATGCGGGCCACACCGAAAGCCACGGGACCTCGCGCTCCACTTCGTAACTTTCGTGTTCCATTGCGGCAAACATGAGCTTCGATAAAATGCCGTGGGCGACGCGAACTTCATCCGCGCGCACCGTGACGAGATACCGCAATGTCGCGCGAAGAACCGCCTTTTTCGGGGCGTCATCGCCGAGATTCGGCTGCATATCGAGCAATACGATTTCCACCATCGGCTGAACCGACGGACGATGCTCCGCGAGCGACGGCGAATCGATGAGCGACACGGCGACTCCATCCCCCGCGGCGGACTTTGCCCAGGCTTCGATTTGAGCATCGCATGCTTCTATGCCCACCACGTTGCTCAAGGTTGTCGCTCCAAACGAGTGGCCGTGAGGATGTTCCGATTGTGCAGGGGCCGGCGCCAAACCGCGCCGGCGAAAATGCTGCGATCGAGGTGCAAAATGTGCGTCGGCGCAAAACTTGAAAACGAGCCGTCAATGAAATGGCAAGCACGAAATGACGTCAATGCAGCAGGTTTGGCGTCGCCCCGATTGATGCGGGTCGAACCAAAGACAAACGAAGCCTGATGGACGTCGAAATGACGCCTTGTTCGAGTCGTCATGGGCAGCTCGAATGCAGTGCGCTCGAGGGCGCGGGATTAGCGTCAGCAAGATTCGTTCCCGCACCTCGTTCGTTTCGAGGCTCACGCGGGAGGAGTTTGGGTGGGGCAGAGGGGAATGATTCAACGACGGTATCGGGCGTCGTCACGATTCTTGTTGACGAGATCAAGCAATCGCAGCTCTCGACTGGCTTTGCATCGCTTGACGCGCGGGGCTAGTCATGGTGCTCTCGCGCGATGAACAAGCATCACCTGATTGCATGGTTTCGATTCTTGTTTTGCCTTTTCATCGTCAGCGAGAGTTCGGCGTGCGCGCCGTATCTCACGAAAAAAGATTTGCGCGTTATGAATCCGTCGGCGGAGATCATTGACGTTTGCGCGCGTACGCCGACGGTCGAGGATGACGCACGCGTGTGGGGATATCATTCGGCGCTGGATGAAACGGTATCGGATCGGGATCGCGGGGCATTCGAAAGATTCGCACCGAAGGCGGAAGTGTTTTACTGGTACGATCCCATGGCGCCGAGTGATTCGCCCGAGCGATTGCCGTGGCCGTATCATCATTTGCAATGCTCGACGCAAAGTGGTCGAGCGCCGGAATTGCCGAAAGAGTTAGGCAAGATCGAACTCACGTACGAGGCGCGTGAAGCGCTCGTTTCGATATTGACGCAGCAATGCGCGCCGGCGCCGCAAGCGTCGCAAGCGTCGGTCGCGGTCAATAAACAATTTTTGGCCCAACCGGGCACCCCGATTTCGGTGTCCATCATGAATCGGAAGACGTTTACATCCGAGCATGTCGAAGAGGTGACCAAGACGCTGAAGGACGCATTGCGAGGAAAAGTCAATGATTTGATTCAATATGGTCCCTTGGGTCCATCGGCCGTGAAAAGCATGGTGCCTTTGGAGTTGCGGCTGAATGCGCCGAAAACGACCGGGCAACCGATTGACAGCCCCAGAGCGCAATTCGTCGGAGGGTTCATTTCCGAGGTCCCCGCGGCGACGGCTCCCGGCGGAGCGCTCGTCACGGATGCATTGATTTCGACGGGAGCCGTGCCCGAAGGAACACGCGAAGCTCGTCTTGGCAAGGCCCTTGCCGACTTCGGTGTGGGCGCAGGACAAACCTTCATTGGGGTGGACGGCGCGATCCTCGGCGCCGGAGCGACCTTGACGGGAGGCGGTGCGGTCGTCGGCGTGCCGCTGTGCATTGGGAGCGTTGCTTTGGCGACGAATGGCGCCACTACATTTTGCAATGGCACCAAGAATCTGATTCTCGTGCTTTACCATTGGAATGACGGCACGGTTACCGCGGAAGAGGTTCCGCAAGGGCAGGCGCCCGCAGCAACGGGGCCGCAACAATCAAGCCCGCAAAGTGCTCCATCGCAACCGCCGCCCGCGGCCAAACCGCCTCCCGAGACACCACCGCCGGCGGCGAAGCCGGGGCCCAAGCCGGGCAAACCCGCAGGCCAACCGCCGTCAACGGGACAAGCGGCAAAGCAGGCGGCACTGCAGGCGGCGGCAAAACGTTGCCGTGTCATCACGTTCCAAAGCGCAAACACGACGACGTACACGCGATGCACAGGGCAAATGCACCATGCGATATCGAAGACGATTTACAAAAGGCTCCAGAAGCACGACACGTTGAAAAATGTCTATCAGGAGCGAGATCCTCGGTTTGTCACGCAAGCCGTCGACAAGGCCGCGCACAACGGCTACGACGCGTGGCACCGGGGTTACGAGAGGGAAGTCGACGCTTGGCTTACCCAGTTTGACAAGGCAACACCGGCGCAGTTCGAGGCATACTTGACAAACCTCTACAAGACCGATACAGAGATTGTCCGCCGTTTTCCAGGTGGGCTTTGAAGGAGCTGAAGGATGCAGTTTTACGTGATGGACCTCGAAGTGGGTTCGCCATTTGAAACCTGGTACGATGAC
>WBZU01001714.1_pt2 | contig 15273 bp, 10 predicted proteins | sample 5204311 | NCBI WGS metagenome assembly WBZU01 (sample SAMN12344359, study PRJNA552823) | activated sludge metagenome | biome: Activated sludge suspended growth; feature: Nitrification reactor; material: Wastewater; isolation source: activated sludge from nitrification reactor of wastewater...
GCTGATCACGGCTTGCTCGGAAGCACGGGGATATCGCGGACGATGGTGGACTGTTCATCCTGCGCGTGGCCCATCAATTCCCAGCCTTCTTCCGTCTGTCCGTCCGACGACGACCCGTTAGGCGCGGCACCGGACGCCTCAGCTTCTTTTTCCTTAGCCAGCTGTTCGACTTCGTGAATGAGCGTGTCCATCAGTTCGTCCATGGGCACCTTGCGCATCAGCTTTCCCTTCTTGAAGAGAATGCCTTTGCCTTCGCCGCCGGCAATGCCGATATCGGCTTCCTTGCCTTCGCCGATGCCATTAACCACGCAACCGAGGACGGACACATTCAACGGCGTCTTGATATGGCCGAGTTTCTTTTCCAACTCGTTGGCCATGCGCACCACATCGATTTCGACACGACCGCAGGTCGGGCAGGCAATGACATTGATGCCGCGATGACGTAACTCCAGCGACTTCAGGATTTCGAAGCCGACCTTCACCTCTTCCACCGGGTCGGCGGCGAGCGAGACGCGCAACGTGTCGCCGATCCCTTGAGAGAGCAGCCAACCAAGTCCGATCGCGGACTTCACCGCGCCGGTCATGGCAGTCCCGGCTTCGGTAATGCCGATATGCAGCGGATAGTTGGACTGGGTGGAAAAGAGATAGTAGGCGTCGATCGCATGGTGCACATCGGACGCCTTGAGCGACACCTTCATGTTGGTGAAGCCTTCGTCTTCGAGCGCGTGCACAGCATTTAAGGCCGATTCGGACAGGGCTTCTGGTGAAGGCCAGCCATACTTGTCGAGCAGCGGCCGCTCGAGTGAGCCACCATTCACGCCCACGCGCAGGGGAATGCCCCGCTCGTTGACGGCCTTGATCACTTCCTGCACTTTCCACCAGGCTCCGATGTTGCCGGGGTTGATACGGACGCAATCGACGACTTCGGCCGCCTTGAGCGCCAGACGATGATCGAAGTGGATATCGGCGATCAACGGCACCGTCATCGCTGCCTTGATCTTCGGCAGCGCGTCCGCCGCCGCCTCGTCCGGAACGGCGACACGAATAATCTCGCAACCAGCGGTTTCCAATTGCCGGATCTGCTCGACGGTCGCCTTCACATCACGCGTATCGGTCGAGCACATCGACTGGACCGAAATCGGCGCATCACCGCCGATCTTCACCGATCCCGCTTGAATCTGCCTGGTTTTCTTCCTGGTGATATGCATGGGTGTATCAGCGGCGTTAGCTGCCCTGCTCGTCACCGTGCGGCATACTGCCGACGAGCGACGCCAATCGGGCGGCATCGTCCGCCACCACACCGGCGCCGAACAACTGCTTCACGCTGTTATAAATGCCGTCGGCGGTCAGACCATACCGCTCACGCAACAGGTCCTGCGGTCCTTGCTCGATATACCAATCCGGTAACCCGATGATCTTGGTGCGCAACATGAGTCCGGCGTCTGACAGGGTTTCCAAAACTGCGGAACCGAAGCCGCCCATCTTGCAGCCCTCTTCCACCGTGACCAGGCACCGGACGTTCTTCGCGGTCTTGAGAATGAGCTCGGTGTCCAGCGGCTTCGCAAATCGGGCGTTGACCACGGCGGCGGAAATACCTTCCTGCGCCAGCCGTTCGGCAGCCTTCATGGCCGGCCAGACAGTCACGCCGATCGCCACGATCGCCACATCCGTGCCTTCCCGCAACAACTCACCCTTGCCGATCGGTAGCGTGGTGGGCTCAGGATCCATCGGCACCCCGAGGCTCACGCCGCGCGCGTACCGCACCGAAGCAGGGCCATCGAAACTCACACAGGTCTTGATCATGTGCTGCAATTCGTTTTCGTCCTTGGGCGCGGCCACGACCATATTGGGCACGTGCCGGAGGAAGGCGAAATCGAACGCGCCATGGTGGGTCGTACCGTCTTCAGCCACGAGACCGCCACGATCGATGCAGAAGGTCACCGGCAGGTTCTGGGTGGCCACATCATGCACAACCTGGTCATAGGCTCGCTGCAAGAACGTGGAATACAATGCCACGACCGGCTTCATCCCCTGTGCGGCCATACCGGCGGCGAAGGTGACGGCATGTTGCTCGGCAATACCCACGTCATAAATTCGATCCGGGAACTCTTTTTCAAACGCATTCAGCCCGGTGCCCTCGCACATCGCGGCCGTAATCGCGACCACACGCTTGTCCTGGCGCGCGACTTTGATCAAGGCGTCGACGGCCATGCTGGTGTAGCTGGGGCGGACGGCTTTCTTCGCCGGCACACCGGTTTCACGCACGAACGCCGGACAGGCATGGAACCAGACGGGATTATCCATGGCCGCCTGATACCCCAAGCCTTTTTTCGTAATCACGTGCAGCAGAACCGGGCCCTTCATCTTCAGCACGTTTTCCAAGGTCGGTAGCAGGTGTTCAAAGTTATGCCCGTCGATCGGCCCGGCATATTGGAAGCCTAATTCCTCAAACAACAGGCCGGGCAGAATCGCGCCCTTGGCCAACTCTTCGGCCCGGCGAGCGATCTTCTGGACTTCCAACCCGATGTGGGGAATTTTTCGCAGGAGCTGGCCGGTTTCTTCACGCATCCGGGCATAGAACTCGCCGGTGAAGGTCCGGTTGAGATAGGCGGAAATGGCCCCGACGTTGCGGGAAATCGACATCTGATTGTCGTTGAGGACGACGATGAAATCCTTGTTCGTCCCGCCCGCGTGATGCAAGCCTTCGAGCGTCATGCCCGCCGTCATCGCGCCGTCGCCGACGACACAGACCACCTTATGTTTTTCGCCCCGTTGCTCGCGAGCTTCGACCATACCAAAAGCAGCGGAAACGCCGGTGCCGGCATGTCCGGCATTGAACGTATCGTAGGCGCTTTCTTCACGCTTGCAGAAGCCGCTCAACCCGCCGTATTGCCGCAACGTGTGAAACTGTTCCCGGCGTCCGGTGAGGAGTTTATGCGTATAGGCCTGATTGCTCGTATCCCAGACGATTTTATCTTTCGGCGTCTCCAGGAGGTATTGCAAGGCGACCGTTAATTCCACAACACCCAGATTGGAGGCCAGATGCCCCCCGACATTCGAAACCACCGCAAGGATTTGCTCACGAATCTCCTGGCATAGTTCCGGAAACTGTTCAGGGGACAGGCGCTTCAAATCAGCGGGACTGTGGATATTTTTTAACAGAGACATTGCACAATCTCCTTGTCAAGGCATGACAATTGGACGCAGGTATACATATCGATGGAATGAAGTCGTGTTGAGAAGGCCTGGCGAAGCAGCGAAAGAAGTTTCGTACAAGTCGCCTCATCCTCACATATGGCACTGCGCATGTCAAGATTCCGGTGAGCCTGCCACAGGTTTCGTCCTCTTCTCTATGAACGCATCCGGTAGGTCAGGACGGTCGAGAGCGTAAAGTCGGCGGCGCTCCCCGTAATGAAGTCCAAATTTTCTACCCCGTACAGCTGCCAGAGAAACCCGGGGAGGATACGATAGCTGATGCCGAGCGCCGATTCAGTGACACCCTTATCTAACACTCTTGTTCCAGTGCCATGAAAGGGCGGCGAGTAGTAGTCAAATTGTGCGGTGAGGGAAAAATTCTCTGTCCAGAGATATTCAACCGCCACCAACCCGCTGACGACCGGTTGCAGATCGAGTCCGGCAATCTGCCCCGTGGGAAAGACGCCGTTTACGTTGGCATACACCATCCAATTGGTCGCGAATTTCTTATCCAGCGCCAAGCCGATGCCGGCATCCGGATGCCCGCTGCCGAAGACTTGATCCGTGTCCCCCGTCGGCGCTTTCACGCCCACGCGAAATGACAGGGCCGGCAGCGTCGGGGTTTCTTTGAGCAACTGATATTTCCCGTAGAATGAAATATCGCCAAGCCCCGTCGCCCCTTTGGAGCCTTGAAAGAGGGTGTGACCACCATGAGAGACATTGAAGGCGTAGGCCGTTTCTCGAAGTGCCTTGCGGGCCGGGGACATTCCGGTCGTTCCACGCTCCACCCCGAGGATCGGCTCCTCCATGAATCCGCGATATCGGTGATAGCCGGGCACCTCCATGCCGATCTCCAGGCGATTGGTGACCCCGTATCGCAGAAAGAGCCCTGTTCGAACCGTCTCGAACTTCATCGTCACGTCGGCTTGCTCTTCCTGGTCGCGGGCGATCGAGGCGGTATTGGCGACTTCGAGACGCACGTCGAAATCGCCTTTCCTCAAGACGGCCGCCCGGTCACCCGGCATCGCCAGCACCAACTGATCCAGTGCTTGGAAATTTCTGACCGGAAACGGGCCGAACCCCTCCGCGCCCGCCGTCAGCGGGGAACTCAGACAGATTGTCAGAAACCAGCAGAGGGACCTGATGTGCCGCATGAGCAACCCCGGCCGTTCACTCACTGCGTCTAATAGGGAAAGTCCAAACCCGCAAAAATCGCCCCGCCTTCGCGGCTATACCCGTAATCCAAACGCCCCACCACGTTCGGTCGCACAATCGCACGAAACCCGACGCCCGGCGTCATCCGGTAATCCTGAAAGCTCACGTCTTTAAACGAATTGAACACCTGCCCCGTGTCCAGAAACGGGGCCAGCTCAAAATCCGCGGTCACGCCCGCCAGCTTCGTCCGCAAGACGTGAATCCGCTCTTCAATACTCAGGGCAATTAAATGTTTGTCGATATAGCGATCCATGCCGAATCCGCGCAGATTGTTCTGCCCGCCAAGCGACGATTGCTCAAAGAACGGCACTTGCGAACCGATGGTGGCCTGGAGATCAGCCCGGATCACCAGAATGGCACGCTTGGACTCGCTGGGAAACAACTTTTTTACTTCAATTTCGTACCGGGAATACACGGGATGGTCGCCGTTCTTCACATTCTGGTTCAGTTCCGCATAGGCCATGACGGACATGCCGTCCGTGGGTGTCACGAGGCTGTCGCGAGTGTCGTAATAGAATGACGCGCGATGCCCGACAATGATGGATTCGCCCTGAATGCCATCCACGGTGGGAAATTGCTCGACGGAAAACGGCAGTTCCGTGGCGCCCCGTTGAAGCTGCACCTGCCGGACCCGTTGCCCGATCGACACCTGCGTGACTTCGTTGGCATAGAGGCCGAGCCGCCAATAGGCGCGCGCCTCCCTGGCCGTGTAGTTCGATTCGTCCGCCTGCACGGTCGATTGCCCCAACCCGAAGAATCGCGACGTGGCATTCTTGAAGAACGTCCCGCCGAAGTTGAGAAAATACTGCCCGTTTCCAAAGGCCGGGTCGACGTAATCGAACAGCACTTTCCGCTCGATCTTTTCGGTCAGCGACGCGATCAGCTTCATTTGGCGACCGCCCGGATCGTACTTGAACAGGTTGAAGACCGCCCGGCTGCCGACGATGGAATTTTGGATCAGCATCGGCGCCATCAGGTATTTCAATTCGCCGTCGGGATCCGAGATTAAAATCGGTGCAATCAAGCCGGCGTCGTTGCCGTCGTTCTTGCTGGTCGAGACCGACGGAACCGGGAAAATTTGCGTATCGGCTCGCAAGGAATCCGGCAAGCTGAAGGAGAGGAGTCCGGCCAGCGCCAGAAACACAGGAATCGACGAAAAATAATGTCGCTGCATGGCGCTCGCCGGAACGATCGTCCCTTACGGAGACTACGGGGCTTTGATCTTTTCGGATTTCTTGCGGAGTTGGTCGACGAGGTCGGGATACGAGGACGTGTGCAGGATTTTCGAGAATTGCCCGCGATAGTTATTCACCAGGCTGACACCATCGACCACGACGTCGTAGACGTGCCAGTCGTTGCTTTTGTTCATCAACCGGTAGTCCATGGGAATTTCGGTTTTCCCGGACAACACCTTGGTGCGCACTTCCGCATATTCCTTTTCCGTCCGCTCGTTGAGATATTGCACCCCTTCGCCGGAATAGGTTTCGACCCGGTCGGCATAGGTATTGGTCAACAGCGTGCGGAAGAGATCGACGAACTCCTGCTTGTCCTTGTCCGACAACTGATTCCATTGCGCGCCCAACGAACGCCGCGACATCTCGGAATAGTCGAACCGCGCCGCCACGACTTTCTCCAACCGCTGCCGGCGATCTTCGTGTTTAGCGGGCGCTTTTAATTCTTTATCGTTCAGAATTTTGAGTACTTCGTCGACCGTGCCCCGGATTGATTCCGTGGCCGGACCGGCCTGAGCCGGTGACGACCAGCCCAGGCAAAGGGACAGCGCCAACAGACCTGCCATGACCATCCATCGCCGTACCTGCATCCCCATACTTCTCTCCTGCGTGAAGATTCCCTCATCCCACCGTCCGGGATTGCGCCTGAGCGCCGAGATCCTTGAACCGGACGAGCTAGTTGACCTTGCCATGTACATACTGGCTAACCAATTCTTCCAGATCAAGCCCGGATTCCGTGTCACGAATTTTCTCTCCGGGCTTCAGGACATCGCCTCCGCCGCCGATTGACAGCGACAGATACTTATCGCCGATGATGCCGCGCGTCTTAATCGACGCAATGGTGTCCGAGTACAATTTCACGCCCTCTTGAATGGCCAGCGCCACCACTGCGCGGTCGCTGTTCAAGCCGATCTGCCGGACCCGGCCGACCTCAACGCCGGCGATCTCCACCGATGCGCCAGGCTTGAGTCCCGATGCGGAGGTAAATTCCGCCTCGACCGAATAGTTGTGCCCCCCGATCACTTCCAGCTTCCCCAACTTGATCGAGAGATAGCCCAGGCAGGCGAGCCCGACGAGCACAAAGATGCCGACCATGAATTCGAGCTTTGCACGTTCCATAGCGTCTCCTATCAGCCCCTTGTCCTCACCCCCGTTGCGTGACAGGCGGGCGCGACAACCGGCTCACGAGCGGGATGCCGCCGGCAACTCTTTCGGCGCGACGGTGCCGCCGACAAAAATAAACTCGCGAATCTCCTCATCCGTCGTCTTCACAAATTCGCTCGACGGCGCCATTTCCGCAATCCGCCCATTCTTCAGCATGGCGACGTAGTCGGAGATGCCGAAGATCTCGGGGATTTCGTGGCTGACCATGACCGCCGTGAATCCGAATTGTTGCTGCATGGCCACAATGAGATCGTGTATGGCCTTCGCCATGAGCGGATCGAGTCCTGTGGTCGGCTCGTCGAACAAGATGATTTCGGGCTCCATGACCAGCGCGCGAGCCAAGCCGGCACGTTTGCGCATGCCTCCGCTCAGCTCTGCGGGGAATTTGTGCCCCATGCCTTTCAGCCCGACCTGCTCCAGCTTTTCCTCAACCCGCCGCGTGACCGTGTCGCCTTTCAATCGCAATTTTTCCCGCAGCGGAAACGCCACGTTTTCAAAGACTGTCAGCGAATCAAACAACGCCGCGCCTTGGAACAGCATGGCAAACTTTTTCCGCACCTCGTTGAGCGCCTGCCCCTTCAACCGGGCAATGTCCGTCCCGTCGATCCAGACTTCACCGCGGTCGGGCTGCATCAGGCCGATGATGTGTTTCAGCAACACACTCTTGCCTTCGCCGCTCCGCCCGATAATGGTCGTCAGCTTGCCTGTGGGAATGGTCAGGTCCACGCCCCGCAAAACCGGCTGTTTCCCCAACGTTTTTTCAACACCGACCAGCTTAATCATGTCGAACCCAGCAAAGAAGCCATCAGCGTTCAGCGATCAGTTCGCAATCACACGCTGAAAGCCGGTGCCTGACAGCGCTACAACAACACCGACGTCAGAAAATAATCCCACACTAAAATCAACACTGCCGACAACACCACGGCTTCCGTGGTCGCGGTGCCCAGCCCTTCGGCACTGTGCTTGGTATGAAATCCCTTATAACAACAGATCCAGCTGATCAACAGTCCGAAGCTGATAGATTTCAAAATCCCGCCGTAGACGTCCTTCCACTCGACCGCCGATTCGATCGAACTCCAGTAGGCCCCCTCATTGCCGTTCAACAGTTGCACCCCGACGACATACCCGCCGTAGATGCCGACGACATCGAATAAGGCGACCAGCAGCGGCACAGCGATCAGGCTCGCCACCAGCTTGGGGGCGATCAGATATTGCAGCGGGTTGACGGCCATCGTGTCCAACGCATCGATCTGTTCCGTGATGCGCATGATACCGATTTCGGCTGTCATCGCGGACCCTGCGCGGGCGGTCACCATCAGCGCCGCGAGCACGGGGCCCAACTCCCGGATGATGCTGAGGGCGACAGCCGACCCGAGCACCGCTTCCGACCCGAATTTTCGTAGCGTGTAGTAGCCTTGGAGCGCGAGGACCATGCCGGTGAAGACCGCGGTGAGCACGACCACGAAGGTGGATTTGTAGCCGATAAAGTTCAGTTGCTTGACGATTTGGTAGAGCCGGAACGGCGGTCGGGCCAGCCAGGCGAAGGACGACAAGACGAACAACATCATCCGTCCCATCTGCTCCGTCAGATCGATGGTAAACCGTCCGATGCGAGCAATACCTTCCACGCCTCACCCTCCTCTTCTCTCTCGGTCCTGACGACCGACGCGCATGGTGTCCGGTCAGCGGATGCCTTCACGCTGGGCACGATCGGCACAGGCACGAAACAAGGCCGTCAGCTGCGCCCCGGCGACCTGACTTTGCACTCTCAGACGATTGAGCCCGATCAGACTCGATGGACGTGCCAGACAGGACGCGACGCCCTTCGCCCATCCAGATGGCCTGAGAAACAGGTTGAAGTCAAGCGGCAGACTTTCATCGACCAGATCTGACACAGTCCGAAGGATCGCGAAGGGGATGCGCTGTTCCGCCGCCGCCAACCCGAGCGCCGCACTCTCCATGTCGAGACCGACGCCTTGTACCAGATCGGCCATCTGTCGCTTCTCGTCCGCCCGGCAGAGCACCCGTGGCACCGACACGAAGCCGCCGCACTGCATTTGTAAGCCTTTGGCCGAGACAGCCTGGCGCATCCACTCGACCATCGATGGCGCGCATGCGATCTGTTGGGCCGGGATCACACCGTCCACTCTTGTCACCCCGGTTCCGATCAGCACATCACCGATCCCGGCCGGCCCCAATGCGCCGGCAAATCCCGTTGACCAAATCGCGTCTAACCGCTTGGCCGACAGGACGTTCGCGGCGGTGACGGCGGCGCGTTCCGGCCCCACCCCCATTGGAATGATCCACCACTCGGTCTGCGCCTGGCGGGCAACATGGCAACGAACGCCACCGGCAACCTGCAGATCGGTGGACGCGAACGCCTGCCGCACCGCGCTCAATTCCCATCGGGTCGCCACGAAGACTCCGATTGCGGTCACAGCTGCTCCCGGGACACGATGACAAGAGAAAGTGGAATTGATGAACACCCACGGTCAGCGAGGCGACCGGAACTGTCCTGATTGATAGGCCAGTTGCCGCAACTCATCAGCCCTCGTCATGCCACGAGTCTTGAGGTTGCGATACATGGCCAGCGCCCAGAGGGGGAAGTATTGGCAATACCAATGGTAACGAAGATAGAACACGCGCGGGAACCCGGTGCCGGTATGGCGTACCTCTTCCCATGAGCCGTCCTTGCGCTGATTCCTGATGAGGTAGTGGATGCCCCTGGCCAGGCTGAAGGAGTCGGTGACCCCGCCGGCCATGAGGGCCAGCAGCGCCCAGGCGGTTTGGGACGGCGTACTCTCGCCACGCCCGCTTTCCGCCACATCCGCATAGGACAGACAAGACTCGCCCCAGCCGCCGTCGGGATTCTGCTTCGACTCGACCCAGTTGACGGCTCGACGAATGTAAGGCGACGAGAGATCTTCGCCGATGGCGCGCAGACCCGACAACACCGACCAGGTCCCATAGATGTAGTTCACGCCCCAGCGCCCATACCAGCTGCCGTCATGCTCCTGGTCGTTCTTCACGAACGTGAGCGCGGATGCGACCGACGGATGGGTCCAGTCGTATCCTAAGCTCGCGAGCATTTCGAGACAGCGACCAGCCAGGTCAGCGGTGCTGGGATCCAGCAGCGCACGGTGGTCGGCGAAGGGAATGTAGTTGAAGACGATCCGGTTGTTGTCGACATCGTAGGCGCCCCACCCGCCGTCCGAACCCTGCATGGCGGTAACCCACCGGCATCCGCGGCGAATGGCCAACCGCTGCTGCTCTTCGTCAGGCACGCGCACCTTTGCCAACGCCATCAAGACAACCGCTGAGTCGTCGACATCCGGAAACAGCTCGTTCTCGAATTGAAAATACCATCCGCCCGGTTCCGCACCGGGAGAGGAGATGATCCAGTCACCCACCGTCGTCGTCTGCTTCGACAGCAACCAGCTCGAGGCCTTCTGTAACGCCGGATGGTCCTGCGGCATCCCCGCCTCGATCAACGCATTGATGAGCAAGGCGGTATCCCAGATCGGGGAATGGCAGGGCTGCAGATGCATGGCATCCACACATTGGCCATTGTCCATCACGGTATCGTGAATTTCGAGTTCCTCGATCTCCCGCATCGCCTTCACCACCAGCGGGTCATCATGCTTGTAGCCGAGGCAGTGCAAGGCCATGACGGAATTGGCCATGGCGGGATAGATCGCGCCGAGACCGCCACTGCCCTTCATGTGATCCAACATCCAGTCGGCGGCGAATTTGAGCGATTTCTGGCGAACCCACTCAACCGGCGACCGGTCATAGATCTTGAGCATCGCGTCGAGATTGATGAAGAAGTTTCTCGCGGTAAACCAGGTCCGGTCCTTCTTGAAGGGCGGCACCGTGCTGTAGTCGATCTCGGCGGGTGGCTGCGTATAGAGCTCGTCGATACCCTGCTCGGGCGGCACATAACACTGCGGCCGTTTCGCAAAAATGATCAACAGCGGAATGAGCACTGCGCGCGACCAATAGGAAATCGCGTAGATGCTGAAATAAAACCGCTTCGGCAACAACATGATTTCCGGCGGCATGCTGGGCACGCCGCGCCAGTCATACTGGCCGAACAAGGCGAGGGCGATTTTCGTGAAGACGTTGGCGGCCGGCACACCACCCTTGTCGAGAATGCAGGTTTTGGCCAGCTGCATGAACGGCTCGTCGGCCGACACGCCTGCGAGCTTCAGCGCGAAGTAGGCCTTCACCGATGCGCTGATCTCGGCCGGCCCCCCGTGATAGATGGGCCACCCGCCACAGGGCAGCTGTGCGGACTTCAAGTACCGAATGGCTTTGCGCTCGCGTTCCGGATCCACACAGTCCATGAACCGGCGCAACATCACATACTCGGAGGTGAGCGTCGTATCCGCTTCAAGCTCCGCAACCCAATACCCATCCGTCGCATGCTGTCTCGCAAGAAACCAGGCCTGGCTCTTCCGGAGGGCTTCCTCCAAGGCCTCCAACTGACCGGTCGAATGCGACGGCGCCCGTTTGGTGGCACTGTCGCCGGCCGTCGTATCGGGCTTATTGGAAACCAGGCGCAACACCGGCGCAGAGGCAAAGTCCCGCGCAGCCCTGATCCGGCTCGGAACCGACACTAGCAGGCTATCGGACAAACGATTGAACAGATTTTTCAGAAGTTGCATAGCGTGCTGCCGTGAATCAGAGAAGGACGGCGGGATCGATAGTCGAGATGGTTCCATCAATCAAGCAGAGATCACATGAAACCGCATCGTACCAGTTGTAACCATTAGCAGGACTGTATAACAAACTGCTCCGGACCAGTCAAGGGAAGTGGGCCGGATCGTGGCTTCTACACCGGTTGCAGATCGCCGAGCTTGACCGAAATCAACGTCGACACACCCGGCTCTTCCATCGTCACACCGAACAGCGAATCCGCCATCGCCATCGTTCGCTTGTTGTGGGTGATAACGAGAAATTGTGCGGTCGCCGACAAGCTGCGCAACACTGCCGTGAACCGGCCGATGTTTTCCTCGTCCAACGGCGCATCGATTTCGTCCAGGATGCAAAACGGCGTCGGACGGATGAGAAAGCTCGCAATCAACAATGCCATCGCGGTCAGCGTTTTTTCTCCGCCGGACAACATGGTGATGCTCTTCAATCGTTTGCCCGGCGGCTGCGCGACAATTTCGACACCTGGCTCACGGGCGCCATTATCTTCCACACCTTCCTCAAGCGGCTCTTCGACCAGCTGCAGTTCGGCGCGCCCGCCAGGGAAGAACTGCGCAAAGACGTCACGGAACTTCTGCTGCAGCTCGTTGAAGGTCTCCACGAACATGTCCTTGGTCGTGCGGTTGATCTTCTGAATGATTTCCTTGAGCGACGCGATGGAAGTCGACAAATCCTGCTCTTGCGTCGTGAGGAATTGGTACCGTTCTTCCAATTCCCGATGCTCCTCAATTGCCGCCAGGTTGATGGCGCCCATGCGATCCAAGCGCTCGCGAATCTTCTGAATCTGCTCCCGCAGTTGAGGCGTCTCAAGCAGGGAAACCGGCGCGGCCGGCTCTTCCCCTTCCGGCGCCGTTGGGCCCTCCGCCGGGATCAGAAGGGTGGCGGGATCAAGCTGATACGTGCCGGATAAGGTGCTCTCGACCGTCGACAAATGCGCCTTCACCTCCGCCTTGCGGATTTCCGCCGCCATGCGGCGCTCGTGTAAGGCCGACAATCCCTGTCGAACCGTCGTCAGCGCCTCCTCGACGGCATGCAAACTGCCCATCTCTTGCGCCTGCTGCTCCTGCGCCGCGACCAACTCCGCCTTGATCCCGTCCACCTCGGCGCCTAGCTCACGGCACAGCGCTTCCTGCCTGGTCTGCTCTTCGCGACTGCTCTCCGTGGCCTCCGCCAACCCGGTCAACTGCTCCTCCAGGTCGGTCACCCGCCTCTGGGCGGCATCGAGTCGTTGCGTGAACCGCGCGACATCGTTGGTGGCATGCTCGCGCCGGCCGCGCATGCTTTCCACTGAAAGTCGGACCTCCGTCAGTCGCTGTTGAATCGCCAGGCTTTGGCCATCGATCACCACCAACCGCTCCCGCACCTGAAGCAGTCCGCTTTCCTGGCCGGCCTTTTCGGCCACCCATTGCGCGAGTTGCGATTGGCTCGATAACAATTCCTCCTGAAGCCGCGCCTGTTCCGCCAACCCGCGCTGCAGTTCGTCGCCCAACACCTCCATGCGCCGGTGCAGCTCCCCTCGTTGACGCTCCACACCCGCGTCATCTTTCTGCAGCGACAACTCCAGCATTTCCGCTTCACGGATCGCCCGGCCCAGGCGCTGTTCGTCTTCACGTCCCAACCCCAATGCAGCCGCAGCCTCTTCCCGGGACACCCTGGCAAGATCCAATGCCTGCGCCGCGTCGGTCCGCCGCGCCTCAAGCTCCAACACTTCGCGCCGGCGCTGAAGCAAGCCGCCGCCCGCGCTGGTGCCTCCGCCGGTCATCACCCCGGCCGCATCGAGCGTTTCACCGGTACGCGTCACATACGTGGGTCCGGCAGGCGCCGCCCATTGATGTTGATTCCAGAGCGCCATGGCAACCGCAACGGACTCCACGATGACGATGCCGTCAAACAGGTAACTCAGGGTGGATGACGCCGCGCCTTGCGCGCGAATCAGATCGACGGCCCGGCCAACCACGCCCGGTTGCCCATTCAGCGCCGGCCACCAGGACGCCGACGCATCGCCGGCCGCCTGGTCTGCGTCCCATCGGATCTGCTGCGGAATAAAGGCCCCGCGCCCCAGCTCCTTGCCTTTGAGGAATTCGACGGCGCGACTCGCGGCAGCGGGCTCCTCGACCAACCAGCCCCGCACCCGTTCTCCGAGAATCGTCTCGACCGCGCGATCCAGACCGGGCGGAATCACCAGCCACTCAGCGAGCGCTTCCTTTACTCCTTCGCAAGTCTTCAGCGCCGTGCCCTCTTCTTCCCCTTCGCGGCCATACCCCATTTCCTCACGCACCACGCCTTGGAGCGCGCCGAGGCGTGATTCCACGCCGGCCACATCTTCGGACAACCGGACGATATCGCGATCGAGTCCGGAGATTTGCCCTCCCAATCCTTCGATGCGCTCAATGGCCGCCTGGCGTTCCGCCATCAAACCCTCGATTCGCTGCGAAGCCTCCTCACGTTGCGCCGCGAGCAATTCACGCTGTTCGTCGAGCCCGGCCACTTGGGCCAGCAGCTGTTCCCGCTCGCTCGACACACGCTCCGCGCGGGCGGCGGTCTCCTGCTGACGCGCCGTAACTTGCGTGAGGCTCTGCTCGGTGTTGGCGACGAGCACGGCCAGATTCAGGACATCCTTTCGCGCACGCTCTTCTTCGCCCACCGCTGCGGCGCGATGCCCGGCCAGCGCCTTGGCCTCGCCGTCGGCTTGCTGGAATTGCGCCTCCCGCTCGACGGTATCTCCTTCCAACTGAAGAAGTGTCGCCCGCAACTCTTCAATCTCGGCTTGCGCCTGTTCCTGATCCGCCGCCAACCGCTGCATTTCCTGCGCAGCTTGAACCCGTTGCCGTTCGAACAGTTCCGTCCGGTTGCGCTCGACTTCCGCCGCCGTCAACGCGTGCGACTGGCGTTGTTCGGTGCCGGCCAAGGTCTCCCGCACCCGCCCGATCGCTTCAGCCGCGTCGTTCATCCGCAGACGAATGGCCTCCTGCTCCGAATCCAGACGAGCCTGCTCGGCGACCTGTTCGGCCTCTCGCGTTTCCACTTCGCGGGCCTCGTGATCCACCGCCTCCAGATCGGCATGCATCGTGCGGTAGTCCCGCGACAGCAGTTCGATCTCCAGCCCCTTTGCTTCTTGTTGCAACGTTTGATAGGTCCGGGCCTGGCGAGCCTGGCGCTCCAACGAATTCAGCTGCTTCTTCACTTCCGCCACAATGTCGCGCACCCGCAGCAAGTTTTGCTGGGTGGACTCCAATTTGCGAAGCGCTTCGGCCTTTTGCTTCTTGTACCGGACGATGCCGGCGGTTTCCTCGATGAGTTCCCGGCGATCCTGCGGCGAGGCTTGAAGAATCTGCTCGATCCGTCCCTGCTCGATGACCGTGTGGCCCTTGGACCCGGCCCTGGTTTCGATCAACACGTTGCGAATATCTTTGAGCCGGCACGGCGTCTTATTGATGAGATATTCACTGTCGCCGTTCCGGTAGAGCCGTCGTGTGATCATGAGTTCTTGGTATTCGCTCAGCTCGCTCGGCAGGCCGGAAATCGCATCCAGACGCAATTCGCCCAGGCCACCGATCACCAGCGACACCTCCACCAGCCCCAACGGCTTGCGCAGTTCCGTGCCGTTGAAGATGACGTCTTCCATCTTCTCGCTCCGAAGCGTCTTCGTGCTCTGCTCGCCCAAGACCCAAAGGATGGAATCCACCACGTTGCTCTTGCCGCTGCCGTTCGGGCCAACGATGGCCGTAATGCCTTTGGGGAATTGGATCTTCGC
>WBZU01001851.1_pt1 | contig 15269 bp, 3 predicted proteins | sample 5204311 | NCBI WGS metagenome assembly WBZU01 (sample SAMN12344359, study PRJNA552823) | activated sludge metagenome | biome: Activated sludge suspended growth; feature: Nitrification reactor; material: Wastewater; isolation source: activated sludge from nitrification reactor of wastewater treatment...
AGGGGAAGCCAAGGTAGGTCAGGGCGCTGCTGATACCGGCATCACCATCGGTGTCGAAGTGGCCATGCAATGGAACGATTCCTATCAGGAACAGGTGCTCTGCTTCACCAACAATATCCCGCAATCAGACGGTGGTACCCACCTGACCGGCCTGCGTGCTGCGATGACACGGGTCATCAACAAATACATCGACGAAAACGAGATCGCCAAGAAGGCCAAGGTTGACATCGCCGGTGACGACATGCGCGAAGGTCTGGCCTGCGTCTTGTCGGTCAAGATGCCTGACCCGAAGTTCGCCTCACAAACCAAGATGAAGTTGGTCTCCTCCGAAGCCCGTGCGGCGGTTGAAGAAGTCGTCGCCCAGAAGCTGGCCGATTTCCTGCTCGAGCGTCCGGTCGATGCCAAGATGATTTGCGGCAAGATCGTCGAAGCCTCCCGCGCCCGTGAAGCTGCCCGTCGCGCCCGTGAGATGACGCGTCGCAAGGGCGTTCTCGACGGCGTCGGCTTGCCCGGCAAACTGGCGGACTGTCAGGAAAAAGACCCGGCTTTGTGTGAAATCTACATCGTCGAGGGTGACTCCGCCGGCGGTTCTGCCAAACAAGGTCGCGACCGCAAGTTCCAGGCCATTCTGCCGTTGCGCGGCAAGGTGCTCAACGTCGAGAAGGCGCGTTTCGACAAGCTCATCTCGTCCGAGCAGATTGTCACGCTGATCACGGCGCTCGGTACCGGTATTGGCAAAGACGACTTCAATGTCGAAAAACTGCGCTACCACCGCATCATCATCATGACCGACGCGGACGTTGACGGCGCACATATCCGTACCCTGTTGCTGACGCTGCTCTATCGTCAGATGCCCGAGCTGATCGACCGCGGTTACGTCTATATCGCCCAGCCACCCCTCTACAAGGTCAAGCACGGCAAAACCGAACGCTATCTGAAAGACAATCAGGAGTATCACCAGTTCCTGCTCAACATGGCGCTCGACGAAGCCGTCCTGACGCCGCGTGCCGGTGCTGACGCCATTACCGGCCCGGCGCTTGAAGGCCTGGCCCGTTCCTGGCTGGCGACCGAAGCGGTCATTGATCGCCTGTCACATCTGATCAATCCGGAAGTCCTGCAGTCCATTGTTCGTCATAACATCGCGATCGACCTCTCCAGCGAAGAAAATGCCCGCGCCAGTGCTGAGCGGATCGCCGGTTTCATCCCGGCCGGAACCCGCATGGTGCCGAAGTTTGACGACATTCAGGAACGCTGGATATTGCGTGTCGAACGCATGCACCACGGCAATCTGAAAGTCGGTCTGATCGACGAAGATCTGCTCCTGTCAGGCGACTTCATTCAGCTACGCCGCACGGCCGAAACGCTGGCCGACATGTTTGCCGCTGGCGGCTTCATGGCCCGCGGTGAGAAAAAGCAGGCTGTCACCAACTTTGGCGATGCCATGAAGTGGCTGCTCAACGAAGTTGAACGCGGCATCAGCAAGCAGCGCTACAAAGGCTTGGGCGAAATGAACCCCTCGCAGTTGTGGGAAACAACGATGGATCCAAAAGTCCGTCGCCTGCTACGCGTACAGATTGACGATGCCATCGCAGCCGACGAAATCTTCACGACACTGATGGGTGAGGACGTGGAGCCGCGCCGGGCATTCATCGAAACCAACGCATTGAGCGCGCGCGTCGACATCTGACAATTTATGTAGGATCCCACGAAGATCTAGATTTTTCCCAAAAGCCTAGATTTCGTGGGAATTCGAAATGCTGAAAGAGCCACCTTAAAAGGGTGGCTCTTTTATTTTTAGTTCGGTCTGATTGTCGGCCATTGCAGTCACCAGCGCTGGCCTCGCCGTAAGTCTGCAATCCGCCAGTTAACAGACGCACCTCCCTGCCAATTGATTTGTACGTCCGCAGGTGCAGGTCATCTATTCAATTCGAAATGCCAAGTTTGCAGTCTCATCAGCGGCAATACCGCCGATCGACCAGAGATCCAAATCTGGTCCCGCGTCACCGGACAAGGTCGCGCGCAACACCCATGCTCCAGAACCAATTGGCGTTACTGCTGTTGCAGGTAGGGCTAGAAATGCACGCGTTCCGTCACCATTCGGGAAGACCACCAAGTCTTGCGGTGCACCGCTCGGGAGCGCGGCGTATTCCTGTTGTACGCGGCCGTCGGGGGCAATCAGCTGCAACACGGCACCACCAGTTGGCGGCGCACTGCCGGGGCCGCCGGCCTGCACGATCGCGTCGCCGCTGGCCGGTGCATACGCGCGACCCGGAACAAGGCGCAGCACTTGACCGGCCTGCAACGTCCTAGCTTGCAACACGCTATAGAGCTGATCGGCAGCCGGGTTCGATGCATCGAACCAGCGCACTGTATATCCATCGGTTGCCGCGGATTCCAGCGCGATCAGATTGAGCGCGTGATCGAGTGGCGCTGTTGTTGTCGGTAGCTCCACATCGATGATACGCAATGCTCCCGACAGTGGGACCGACAGCAGCGGTTCCACAACTGTGCATGCCGCGAGTGCAACGCCGCTGCCACTAACACGCACGCTGTCGAAGCCGCTGGCCGGCGCTGTCAATGTGACGGTCGTGTTCAATGCTGCGGAGGCGGACGCGCCATACGTGACGGCGCCGCTCGGCAGCGGCGGCATGGTGGTCACGACGGCGCTACCGCCGACTGCAATGCGCAGGCTCAGCTCCACACGCTGCGCCTGCTTCGTAAAAATGTCCAACTGTAGCGGCTCTGCCGCACGTGCTTGCATGGCGCCATCGACGACCCACAACTCAACGCCGCCGCGCCAACGCAAACCACCGAAATGCACGTCGAAGTTGCGATCGGGGCGGCCGAAGCTTTCATCGATGGTGATCGTGCGCTTTCGCAGCGCGACCGCGTTGCTGCGGGCTAGTCGCAGACGCATGCGCTCCCAGGCGATGGGTTCGGGACTTTCAAGAAGCAGGAGGCGCTGTCCGGCGTGATCGGTCACTGAGTACAGGCGCAGCTCCTGCGGCAATCCCGGCGGCGGCTCGGTTCCGATGCAGTTAGCCCACAGTACATCGAAGTCGGCCGACGCTTGGGTGCGCAATTGCTGTCGCAGCTGCGACAGGGTATCCAGTGCCGCGCGTTGCGCCGCCAGCGATGCATCTGTCGTTTGGGCAGTTGCAGCTGCCTGCGCCGCATTGGCATTGGTAATCGCCAGCGCCAGTTGCGCCAACAAGTCGCTGCGCGCGCCGATGCGCTGCGCGAGGGTCGGTGTTGCTGCTTGTGCAGAGATTGATCGCGCCGGCATGCGACAGCGGCCGTCGAAACCGGCGAAGTGGTGACGCAGTCCGGTAAAGGCCGAGGTAGTAAATTCGAATCGATGCAACACACGACCGCCATTGCGGCTGCGCAGTTCAGCCATGTGTAAGCGCGCGGGTTCGAGCAGTTCGCCAGCACCGGCGCTGACCTGTTCTGGTTGCACGATCTTGGAGACATCGACCGTCGCGCAAGGGTCGGTACCGTCACCGTTGAGCGTACGCACGAAATGCTCGGTCCAAGCGTCGATCGCGTTGTCCACTCGACTCCAAATATGCCGCACACCGTCGCGCAGTACCGTGCCGCTCGGGTTGGTGACCCAGACGCCGAGTTCGTGCCCGGCATCGAGATACATACGCGTAACGTAGTTTTCGTTGAAGCGCACTGCGGTATCGTAGCGGCGGTACCAGAGCGGGGCGCCCGCGGGCGGCATGGTGCCAGCCACATAGGTCGCAAGATCGGTGATCGGGCCGCCTTCGGGATACGTGGGCGTTTGTACTCCACCATTTGGAGCCGTCGGAAAACCCGCTGGCGCGCCAACCGTGAATACAGCGGCAGTTTGCTCGAACAGGGTTTCGGGTTGTACTCCAGTCACGACGGTGCTGGTGTGTACGCGTAACTGATACTCTCCGGGCCGTAGCACCGGGTCTTCGCTGTACATCGATTCGACACTGCGGCGCACGCTGTCGGCCCACTTCCACTGTTCATAGCGCTGCCAGCCGAAGTTGCCGGCGTCGGTGCACAGTTCGCTGATTCGCAACTGCCCGGCAGCGATCAGCACTACGCGATCAATCCAACCCAGATGCGCGTTGCCCGCGCTTAGGCTAACTGTGTCGCCGCCGCGGCCGCTGCCACGAGTGACTTCTGAGGTGCCGGCAAAGCCGATGACATCGGCCGCGCTGCCGAGGCGAACGCGCACCCGCGTCACCGGCCGTGGGAAGGTGATGGTCAGCGTAACCATCGATACCTGGGCGCCATCGACCCACAGCTTGCCCTCACCGGGGCGTAGTGGCGCCATGAATTCGATACCGATGTCGCTCAAGCGCCACGGCTCAACGCGTGTATAGCTATCCGGCAGCAGTGTGATGCGTGGATCGATCTCAGCCGCGCCGGTGTCCGGTCCCGGCAGGGTGTTGAAAACCGGCTTCAAACCCACCGGCCCCAAGCCGGGGATTTCGGTGAACACCGCTTTCTCGAGGAGCGGCACGGCGATTTCCAGCATGGGCTGGATGGCCATGTTGTCCGTTTCAATCAAGGGCTTGAACGCCTTGTCCTGAAAAGCCTCTTCAATTTCCGGCGAAATCGTGATTGCCTTGGCACGCAAGCGCAGTTGCTGGGACATAGCGCCGCCGTCGGCGTTTTCCTCAGCGTCAACAACCATTGCATTCGACTTGCGCGAGAGCAGCATGCGTCCATCGCCGTCGAGCCCTTGCAGCACGAACGTGTTTCCGGTCAAGCGCTTGGGCGCATCGACATGCAGCTGGTTGTGTACGACGGCCATGCTGCCGTCGGACTGGAAACGCAGCCCCGCATACACCGTGCTGCCGGCTTGTGGTTGCGGGAACGCGGCGTTAAAACTGACACAGGTCCAACCCGGTGTGAAACATAGAGCGTGAATGGTGGCCAGCACGTCATCGACTTCGAGGCGATCGATGCCGCCATTGAACGATTCGCGCTGTTCCTTCTGTTGCAGCGATGCAATTCCGATGATGGACCCTTCGCGCAGCGCGGTGATGTGGCCGCCTTCGCGCGTTTCTGCCGTGATCCACACCGCGTCGACCGGCGGCTCGAATTTGAACACAACACGGCCGGCGCCATTTTTGCTGGCAAAGTTACCTAGCAAGAGACGCTTACGTGAGGTATTGGCCGCAACCACAGTGACCGTGCCGCCGGCGGTGCCATCAATGCCGTTGGTGCTAAACACGCCGTTGAGTGTGCCAATCGGCAGATCGTCAAAGTGTGTGCAAATCGGTTCTTCCGATGGTTGCGGACCGCAGGCATAGCCGGGTTGAAGGGCGTCAAGCCCGTTGATGCTGCCGGCTTCGTTGTGCCTGAAGAAGCTGTACGGCGTTTTGGCCCACAGCTGTAAACGGGTGGATGAACTCGGTCCTGTGACCGGATCGCTTGCCGGATACCACTTGCCGTCTAGTGTGGGTGGCGGCGGCCCTTCGATTACTGCCGTGCCGCTGGCGGGCAGGGTACTATCAACGCGCAGCCGCAAGGTGGCTGCGTTGGAATCGAGCACGCGCCACTTGGCGCTGCCGATGGACAAGGTGCCGCCGCGGTACTCGCTTGGATTGGGCAGTGCCGAGCTGAGCGTGACTTCAACATTGCCAAAGCTCGCGTTCCGTACCGCCGTGATCAGCACGGTACTACGCTGGCGGGGCGCGCTGAGTCGATAAGAGTAATCGCCGGCGGCAAGGCTTTGGCTCAACACGGCGCTGTTGCCGCTGCCGCTCGCGAGACGAATCGGCCCGATGGTTTGTCCGGGTGATATTAGCGTGAGCTCTGCATTGGTCAGATCGGGGAGTTGATCGGCGGGCAGATGCAGGCCGACGAAGTTGGCTGTAGTGCCGTTGATACTGACTTCACCAGCGGCAGCGATAAGCTTATCTCCGGCGGACGGGCGCGCCAGCAGCACCACGTGCTGCAAGCGATACGAGACCTGCCGGACTTCACCGAGGTCATCTGCCGGTGTGTTGTCGCGCGCCGGGGCACCGAAGCGTGTGCGGTCTTGCACCGGCCGCTCAAACACCAAGAGCGGACGAGCATCCGGTGCAACCACTGCCTGCGCGAGGGGGCGCGCTTCGTCGGCCTTGAGGTGATCTGCGTGTAACGTGACGAAACCCCGCACCGGTTGCGGGAGCGGCGTGTTTGCATCACCGAACTCCAGGGGTAAACGCGCGTTGAACTCAAAGCGTGTGACGATCAGTTCGATCTTTATGCCGACTTCAACTAGGATCGACACATGCCACGGATTGGGCGCTTGGACCTGCGCTTGCGCCAGCAAATCCGCCACAATTGATAAACCCAGCGCAGAGATGCCGGCGGCGCCTCGTAGGTCGAGCGAAGCCTTGAACTGCTGCGGGTTCGACGAGACCGCGGCTTGGCCGGTGATAGAGGCATCAAGCCAAGCCTTAACGACGGTGAAGTCGAAGTCGAATTTCAGCCCAGTAGATCCGCCAATTTCGAAGGGGCCTGCTCGATTTGGCAAGCCTTGTGGCCAGCTGTGCGGGCTGTTGATCATCAACCACTGATCGCCTCGGAACAGTTTAAACAGCGTGGCGTGAATGCGGCGTTCTTCCGGAGTTTTCTCGCCGAGATAGACATGCCACAAATCGGCCGGCGGTGTTGTACTCCAACTGAATGCGGCATCGAGCCCACCTGATGCTTCCACCAGATCTGCAATCGAAAACGCCACTGCCAAGTTGGCTTGGAAGAGCTTGGCCGGCACATCGAGTACCAGCAGCGCTTCGAACGCGCCTTCCGCTGTCGGATCTTTTTGGTCCGGCTTCTTCTTCAAGAAACTGCCGCGGCCTTGCAACAGCAACTGCGGCCCGGGCAAAACCAGCAGCAACAAAATCTTGGCTGAGATAGAAAAGCCCGTGTCTGGCAGCGAGCCGATAGTGGTGCCCACGCCCAGCGCAAAGGCATCGCGTGCTACCGCCCATTTAGCTGCATCGGTAACGCCGACCGGCGTGCGCTTGTAATAGCCGTGATACCAGTTCTCACCGTTTTGCCGCGCCGGCATCATGTTGGCCGCGAGCAGCCCAGAGAACCCGTAGATTGCTGCGCCGGTACTGAACAGCGGAATACCTGCAGGCAAGTCGAGATCGAGATAGAAGTAGAAGAAGTCAGTGCCATCAGTAGTGCGGCCGACGATTAGCGAGGCGTCGATGGTGAGCTTTACCGTTTGCAACGACAGCTTTACCGTGCCTCGGAAGCCGCTGGCTTGCGCGTTCTCAAAGAAGGCAACCTTGCCGTTGAAGCTGTAGACCTTTGGCACATCCATCTTGAGGCCGATGCCTTCCAGCGAAAAACTGATCTGCCCGGTGTCGAGATCCCAACTTACGCGTAGGCCCTCAACTGACGCGCCCAGCGGCAAGCCCTCGGCGAGCTTGATGCCGCCATTCAAGCCGATCCAACGCTTGCGCGGCGTATCAGCACCGAAGCCGATCTTGGTAATCTGTAGCGGAAAGCCTTTGAGGTCTGCGCTCTTCGACTGAGCTACATCGAGCCAGCCGCCTTCCACCCCGACTTGTCCATTGGTGTCGATGCGCAAACCTTGGAACACCACTGCCGGCAGATCGAGCGCGGACAGCTTCAACTTCACGCGGCCTGCGAGTGTGAGCGCCGCGGGTTGGTTGCCGCTGGCGTTGAATTGAATGCGGTTGATGTCGAGCGTGAATGCGGTTGTTTCGGCGCGCAGAATGTAGCCGGAGGGGCCGGCAGCTGCTCGTTGCTGCGAGTTGGTGAATTGACAGGTGGGCGTGCGCGCTATTGCGGTCAACGCGCCTGCGCCGTCGAAGCCCAACGACAAGCCGATCACGTGATCCAGATAGGGAACGAAGATATTGCCTTCGATCGTGAATTCAGTCAGAGCGCCTTGCTGCATCGCGATCTCGACGCGCGTCAAGCAGCCGTCAAAGCCAAACAACTCCAGAGCAGCTGGTCCAACAAAGTCTGAGCCATTCCATGTGGCGGCGAGTTGCAGCTGCGCGCTACCAGTGAGCCCACCCGTGCCGATAAAAAAATGCTCGAACTCCAGCAGCGGCATGCCCGGAGGAGCTTTGATGCCCGGCAAATCAAGCCTTGCATTACCGATGTATAAGCCAGAGAAGTTATCCGGCCTCGAAGGATCGGGCGACGTCATGCTCGGATCAAGCCAGCGAACGTCGGTTGCACTAACGATGATGCCGGTGGTGCCGATCATTGACGGTGGTAGCGCGAGGCCTTGCGGCAGAGCGAGCGTTACACGACCTTCTCCATCAACCGTGATATCGATTTGCGGCAATTGAATCGCTACATACGGCTTGCTCGGATCGACTTCTTTGGTTCCTGGCTTAACCGGACGCAAGAAGCTCTGCGCAATTCGCAACTCAACCGAAATTTTCTTGATCGATAGCCGGAATGTCGGAGCAAGGGCAACCTCAAGCGTAAACTCAATTCCTCCGGTGCCAGGTGAAACGACCAGCGATAAAGCATCAACGCCTGGAATCCGCAACTCAACCGGCAAATCAACGAACAGCGCTGCGGCGACGAGTGAGCGATTGACATCAAAACCTGCTTCGCCAATCCATAAATGATCAAGCTGCTCTGCAAAGTTTGCCGCGAGTCCCGAGAAAGGCAGTCCATCCGGGATGAGTTCGCGGACGCGGCGATAAAGGGTGGGGGGTCTCGTCAACATGCGCAACTCTTAGGGTACCGACCATTCTGCGTCGCGAGAATCAACGTCCACGAACTTCCGGTAGTGAAGCATATCTGGCTCACTTGGCGTAGCAGTTAGATCGAGTGGGTCCAGATAAGGTGGCCCAACTCCGTCAGCCCGAACCGGCCGTGGCGGGGCGCTTCCTTGAGCGAACCAAGCCGGCTCCCATGCGTGCAGCGACGCTTCAATCGATTCAAAATCGTTGGGGCTCTGGTGCCTGAAGTGGTGGCTCCAGAGCCGTTTCCGATATTCCTTCACGGCCGTGTCATTGCTGTCTATAAAGGCAATGCAGTGTTCGATATCCGTGTACAGACTGCGACTCGCCATGTTTGCTGATCCGATCCAAGCCCAATGGTCGTCGATCAACACGGTCTTGGAGTGGACGGTGATTCCATTCAACTTCTTGAGCTTTGCGGCGCCCGCTGCAAGCGCCGGCGTGGCCTTGTTGGCTCTCAGAACAAGGGTGCCGCTTTCACTCGCTGTGCGATTACCGACAACACGCACTTTCACAGCGTTTTGATGGATCTCCAGATTGGCGTTTTTTAAGGAGTCTTCTTCAAGGTCTGCCCAAGCTCCCTCTGCAATCGTAATCTCATCCACAGTGGTGGAGCCTTGTAACGGGATTACGGAATCGATGGTTAAGTCATTCACTTCAACCACATCGCCCCAACGCGCAAACATTTTCACACGGTTACGCTGGTCAGGCGTTAGGCCATTCATTAAGTGCTGTGAGATATGCCAGTCGCGGTAAGCGGCTGGAGAGGATTCTTCATCGGGATCGTCGCCGCCGCTCGTGACCATGATGACCCGAAGATTTGGTCGAGTTGTGTCTTTAAGTGCCACGTTGATCCACTGATAGACATCTTTAGCCCAGAAGTACTGATCTTCGATGTAAATGTACTGGGTTGCAGCGCTTATGACTTTGCGTAATGCATTGGCAGCCTCAAAAATGCCATTCGTGCCCCAGAACCAAGGAACGGGCCTTGGCATGAGGTTCAACATCGTGCCAATGAAAACGGCGTGATTGTTTGAGGGGAACGTTCGCAGCGACTGGGCAAGGTGCGAGCCTTGCCCAGCCGGTAGCGCAGCCATAGTACGGTTCGAAATGGGCGGCGTGGCAAACAGTCGATGGTCGATGTCGTCGCCACCAAGATTGAAGCGGACAAAGCCGCGCAGCGACACATTGCCGTTCCAAATGTCTCGGAAAGTATCGTAGATGCCCTGCGATGCTCCGCCTTCTACTTTTGCGGCAACGTCGTGCCACGCGTTGGCGCCTACGTGGGAGGTGAGCGACCAGCGGTTGGAAACCAGGTCGATTCCGCCGGTGAAAGCAACTGCCTGATAGCTAGTACCCACCTTGCGGCCAACCACAATCATCTTGGCGTGGGTTGATCCGCCGCCGTGATTCAAAACATTGATCATGGCTTTCGCGCCAATTGGACCATCGCGCAAATTTTTGATCGTGTTGACTGTGAAGGCATTGTTACGCGACGTTGGTAAGACTTTGCGATTCACGGCGTAGCTGATCGGAATCGGCCCGAAGACAGGCAGGAACGGCGGCAAAATAGCCATCACCGCTGCACCTTGTTCGATTGACTTGACGAGCGCGTAGTGCGCCCAACCCATCACGCGAACGTCGACGCCATTCCTTGCCTTTTCTTCCAGAATGTCCCGTAACTTTCGGTCGTTGGGCGTAGGCAGTTTGACTGGATCGAACGTCCGTTCGCCGGAGGCTCCCGTTGCGCCAATAACTGGGCCGTCGAGAAAGTCGCCCGGAGCGAATGCGCCGCCGTCAAGGGCCAGCCAAAAACCGCTGACAAAGATGAACTCATCGGCCGCTTGGTTTTCTGCGTTGGAGCCTTTACCGACAAAGTCGAACGCGCGATTGAGTTCCGAAAAGTACTCTTCTGCATCAAGCAAAGGCGTCACTTTCGAATCCGCTTGAAGCATTGCCGGTGTCTCGATGTAGGTCGCTTTGAGCGCTGTGATGTCCATGGGTCCTACCTGATCGGAACAGTTCGAGTCGGAAGAATAGGCGCGCATTGTCCGAGATGGTCGGTGACGCGCAATCGGTACTCCCAAGCCGCTTTCGGGTCTGACTGGTCGATGTATTGGTAATGGCCGCGCGGCAGGATTGGCGAAACGACTTGCCATAGTTGGCTGCCGACTAAACGCCGCTCGACCTGACAAGCGAGTCGCGCATCGTTCGGATGCGACCATGACAGGTCAACGCGTTCGTGATCGGTTGCCGATGTTCTCGCAGCGGATTGCCACACTGGCGCAACAGGAGGAGGCCTCAAGGCTTTACCGCGCAACATCGCCGACGGCGCGCTGCGGTTGCCCGATGCATCCACTGCCACAATCCAAAAACACCACTCGCCAAGGTTGCTAAGAAGGCTTTGCGCAACTTGGAATTCAATCATCTGTCCGGCAAGGTGCGGATTGGGGGTATGCGTAACGATCGCCACCAAGCTGCTGCCGATCTCTGCCACACCATGTGGATCCTGCGATGCATAGATATCGTAGTGATCGAGATCAGCGTCGGGGCTGGCGAGCCAGTGCAACTTCACAAAGCCGGGGCCGGCCAGCGCCATTTGAACTATTGGTTCTGCCGGCGCTACAACGTCGGGACAGCAGATCGGCGGCGTGGGTTCGCAGGGCGCGCTTTCCATGCCGCCGGCACCGCGGCAGGTCACGCGATAAAACCAGTGACCATGCGAGCGTCCATTAAGTGTGTCGGTGAAGCTGCTGGTTTCGAGCGGCGCGCTGTTGAGCGCAGTAAAGGCAGGCCAAGCGTAGTCCTGGCGTGCGAGCAGCATTTGCGTGTCGATAGTGAGTGCTGAGTAGGCAGCGTCGATTGCATCGGCAATGGCAGGCGCTGCGGACAGCGCGGTGTTGAGCGCGATCAGCTCTGCTTGCACGCGCATACGGCGCGTCGTGTCAGCATACACACCCGGCGGGAAGTCGGCGGCTTGGGGAAACGAATTCCGGCGGCGTCCTCCCATGGCATAGGCGCGCCGATCAAGCCGATTGATTTCATCGCCCAGCGCGCGATATACGATATAGCGGCGATCTTCCGCCGGCGCTGCGCTCGGCGCGGCCCAACTCAGCGTGTACTGTGACTTGCCGAACCAGTCGGCCCGGCTAGCGAGCAGGGCGCAGTGCTTGGTGGGATCAAAGGGAATTGTGCCGAGGGTGGGTGGGTTGGGTGTATCGAGATAGACCGCCGTGACGGTCAGCGATGCGCTCAACGCCGAGCGAGGGCCTTGGCGCTGAAGACCGCGCACGGCGCGAACTGCCACTTGCGCATGCGCGACCGGCGCTGCAGCTGAGGCGTTGGGACCGAATCCGCTGTCGTCGAGCGCCACCGACCACACCGGGAACCAGCGCACAGCGCTGCCGCTTACAAGCGGTGAACCGTCGGAGACACAAAGAAATTTGTTACCGCTACGGCGCAATACCGGTAGGCGGCGCTGGCCGACTTGCAACATGCCGCCGCGAGCACGAAGTCCTGCCGGCAGATTGAGTTGAGGCATGCTGACGGTGATATTCAGCAACTTGCCCGTCGCTGCTCGCAACCGTGCAGCGCCCGCGGCAGGTGCTGTGCCGTGTTGCACAGTGACTTCAAATGCATCGCCGTCGCCATTGGCAAGCACCGCCAAGGTCAGTGTGCCGCTGGTGAGTGTCCCGCCAGCAAAAACGCCGCTGGCGCCGTCGAGTGCCACGTCGGTGATGCACGCGTACCGCGAGGCGGCTGCTGCCGCTGCGAACGGTGCGGCGGGAATGACGCGCGTGCTGCTGACATTGATGTTCAACGTTGGATCGACTGTTACAGCGGTCACGCTACCGTCGGCAAATAAGGCTGTCGGGCCAATGCGCGCCAGAGCCACAGGCCACGGATCAGGGTAGGAGAGGCCAGGTGCTGACGGCTGGCGCACGTGTAGCTCAAAGCCATCAACGTCGGTGTGCATTGCCATTTGATCGGGCCCGAATACCCACGACGCAATCAGCCCGGCCGGCGCCTGACTGCGTTGCAGCCAACGTGCCGCTTCGCTCGAGCGGCCGATCGACATCACCGCAGTCGGCGGCAAAGCACGCTGAACCCACTCTGCTTCAACCAAGACCGGGGCAGCGGGCGGCGCTTGGTCGACGATGCCGACTTGCGCCCATGGACTGGCCTCGCTTGCGCGACCGAATAGATCGACGCCGCGCACCCACCAGGCCCAACGCCCGGCTTTTAGGCCTTGACCGTTGTTGCGATCTGAGTGGAGAACGCGTTGTCCGAACGCTAGTTCCGTTTGCGCGGCAGCCGGATACATCGGCGCTCCGGCGTACAGCAGGTCGGTGCTTGCAGCTGCGGGTGTTGGCGCATTGCTGGCCGGATCATCAGCCAAGCGACGCCGGCCGAGTTGATAACAGACGCTTGCGTTTTCGGGAAGCGCGGCACGGCCGTCGGACGGCAAGGTCCAGTCCAGAGATGCAGTTGCAATCGCCGCGGGCGACTGAGCCAGCACTGCATTTGCAGTGAGCGCGGTTGGCGCGGCCGGCGCACCGGGATCGACTGCAACAATGCCCGGCAAAATGCCGCTCCGTTCGAACATCGCCCTCCAACTCAATGCAGCAACGACGCTGCCCGAAGCTGCCGAAGACGAGATTGTCCCATTCCTGCTGAGCCGTGCCTTCACGCGCAGGCGCTGTACTTTCGTCAGACGCAGCCAGCGGGTACGCTTTCGCTCGAGCTTAAGCGCGCCCTCGCGAACTTCTGGTGTTTTATTGTCGGCGATCCACTCAACCGCCTGCACATCGACAAACTGCATCTCAAACGCGTACACCGGTTGCGGAAACTCCAGCACCAGTTCGACCGTACCCGCGCCACTACGAAGCTTTGCGAAGATGCCGTGGTCGCTTTTCAGCAGCCGAGGATCAAAACCGCCGGGCTGAAATGACAACCGAACTGGTGCATGCAGCCAGCGCCCCACAACCTTGAAAACATACTCGCGGCCATTGAGCGAACCGGACAACGGGTCGTCATACGCAAGGCCCAGCATGCGGGCTCCATGCGGGTCGAGTGCGCTTAAGGCGATCAGGGTTTGTTCGTCGACGTTTAAATGCACATCGGCGTTGCCCTGCGCCGCAGGTATCGGTTGCGCTTGTGAATTGGTCGCAAGACGCTGCAGCGCCGGTAAGAGATTTGCAAATGCCTGCGCAAAGCGTGTCGGCCATTCGGCCGCAACAGCGGCCGGCAAGCGACTGCGCGCTTCTTCTTCAGCGGTGCCAGTGGCCTGTGGTGCACAGGGATAAGCCGGATCGATCACCGGCAGGCAGCGATGGGCTAACAGTGACCACGATGCAGGGTCATCACGCAGGCGATAGCCGATCGATGACAAGGACCCATCGCCCACCAATTCCAGTGAATCGATGCCACGGTTACGCCACTGCAGGGTTTCGCCGGGCATTGTCAACTGCGTGCGCAGCACTTCGGCACCGTCGACTTTGCCAATCACGGTGAGGTCGGTAGTACCGTCATCCGCGCGCAATTCAATCAACCAGGCGGGTCCAGCAAATTGCACTTGAACCGGTGCGCGAGTCGATTTGATCAATAGACGCCACCAACCAGGGCGTGCCGTCGACTCGAACTTCAAGCCATCGTTGCACGAGAGGGTAATTTGCTGCGCGTAAGTCCAAGTAGTGCGGCCACTGACGATGGGCGCATTCTGATCGTTGAAGGGTAACGGTGGTACGTCGGACACGGTACCGCGATAAATTTCGAACCCGAGTTGGGGATACCCCAACTCCGGCCGCACAAACCAGCGAAGCAAAATGCCGATGGGTGTCGCATGGCCATCCCACTGCAGCACTTTGCCGTTTGATGCGACACCAAAGACTGTGATGTCGTTTAGCGTGCTAGGCGTCGTAGGTGCGGTGATTGCGTTCGCTGAGTTTGGCATGTGGCTACGTTGTTCGCATTAGTGTTTCAGCAACTATTACTCACTCAAAGTACGTACTTAATGCAGCAGCTATTCTTGCAGCATATTCCTCCCTTCAACACGCAGTCAATATTGAATTTCCATAGGATTTTCTTCAGCGTCAAATTGCACGGTTCCAGCACTGGCATGTAACCATTTGCATTAAATTCTGCAACCGGGGCCGACAGCGATAGATTCCTCGCGTCGCCTAAGTCGGGCAGGACATCCAAATTTCCTTACAATCATTTTGGCTTGCGGTGATCGGCATAGTGCCATTGCACCTTGGGCTGGCGTGCGGAATGCTAAGTTATTAGTCAGAGCAAACAACTAAGCGTGGCAAGTCTCGACTCATGAAAAGGCTGATTATCCGCACCAGCGCTGTCGTGAGGAGGTGCGTTTCTTCAAAGCGCAAGCTCTTCCCTACTCCCCGAAAAACAGCACTTGGCTCATCACGTATGGACTTTCGACTCGACTCAAGGGCTGAACGTCAGCTAATTAAAATACAACCGCCGGACTCAGAGTAGAGGCTGAATGTCGGCTAAGGCCGAACTACCGTCGCATGCGGGTGACAACAGGCCGGA
>WBZU01001854.1_pt1 | contig 15263 bp, 10 predicted proteins | sample 5204311 | NCBI WGS metagenome assembly WBZU01 (sample SAMN12344359, study PRJNA552823) | activated sludge metagenome | biome: Activated sludge suspended growth; feature: Nitrification reactor; material: Wastewater; isolation source: activated sludge from nitrification reactor of wastewater...
GGCGCGTGCGTCTCGGATCGCGGGCTGTTGGCCGATGAGCGGAGCACCGACATCCGCTTCGAGGACTTCATGGCCGACGAGGCGGCCACGGTGTCAGCGGTGTACCGGCTCGCCGGACAGCCGCTCGACGGTCGGGCCGCCGCGGCGCACGCCGAGTACCTGGCCGGTCACCGCCGCAACCGGCACGGACGGGTGCTCCACGACGCGGCGGCGGTCGGGATCGACCGCGACACGCTGTCGGCGGCGACCTCGGACTACCGGGACGCCTTCGGGGTCTGATCCGGAGCCGTCACCGGCTGCAGCACCGATCGTCGGAACGTTCGGTGTTGCAGCCGGATCGGGCTGGTCCCAGAGGCTCAGATGGTCCCGGTGCAGTCGCCGGTGGGGGTGACGTTCCACGGGTCGGCATCGACGCCCGCGGTGGTCTGGCTGGCGCCGGTGCTGTTCGGTCCCGCCACGTGGCCCCACCAGTTGCACTCCGCGGTCAGGTCGTTCGGACGGGGTCCCCCGGCCTCGTTCCAGCGGACCCCGATCTTGGCGAGCGCGGGGTCGAAGCCCCAAGGTCCGCCGTCGAAGCTGTTGCCGGTGATCGTGGCCGGAACGACGGTGGATCCGCACGCGCCGGCGACGAAGTAGTACAGGCCGGTGCGGTTGTCGGTGAACGTGTTGCCGGTGAACGTGTTCGGGTCACCGGCGGCGTTCGTGCCGTCGCAGACCTGCAGGAACACCGCCGCGCTGAACCCGGTGAAGGTGTTGTCGGCGACGGTGTTGCCGCCCTCGGTGATCACCATCGCGGCCGGGTAGCTGTCGTCGGTCCAGCCGGTGGCGTCGAACTCGTTGCCCGACACGGTGACGGTCCCGGGCATCGGCCCGCCCGGGTACTCCGAGATCCAGATCGCCCGGTTGGTCACGTGGGTGAACGAGTTGCCCGTGATCGTGGCCGAGTCCACCGGGTGCGCGGCGCTGTCCTGGTCGACGTCCATCGGGCTGCGGAAGTCGGTGAACGAGTTGCCCGAGACCTCGTAGGTGCCCGAGCGGATCATGAGCGCGGCGTCGGTCATGTCGGTGCAGGTGTAGTCGCAGTCCGGCACCCACGGTCCGCCGTCGAAGCGGTTGTTGATCACCTTCACGTCGTTCCCGCCGAACAGCGCGACCAGGTGGTGGGTGGCCGGCGCGATCAGCGCCGCGTCGCCCTGGGGGTCGATGGTGAAGCCGTCGACGGTGACGTCGTTCGCTCCGTCGGGGGTCGGGTGCGGCTCACCGGGGGTGCGGAAGCCCTTGACGATGCTCTCCGGGCCGCGGGTGACCGGGTGGGCGCCGTCGCTCTTGCCGGCGTTGGCCCCCTCGAACACCAGCGGCTTGGTCACGATGACCAGCTCGGGGTAGGTGCCCGCCGCGACGTGGATGGTCTCGCCGGCCACTGCCTGGGTCTGTGCGTAGGTGATGGTGGCGCACGGCGACGCACTGGCCGCGCAGGTGCCGGTGTCGACGCCGGTGGTCGCCACGTAGCGACCGTCGTCCACCGGTGGCGGCGTTCCCGGATCGCCCGAGCACGCGCTGAGACCGATCGTCGCGACCGCGGCCGCGCCGACCAGGAGTGATCTGATCTTCATGGTTCCCCCTCATTCCGCCGGCCCCACGCCGACGCCGACCCAATGGTTAGCAGACCGAAGGATCCGGGTGGCGGGGACCACACCCAGGGCGGGTGGTCGGCTCCTGCACCCGTGATGAACGCGGGGAGATCCGGGTTCGGTGGGAGGGACGGTGGGTCAGCCCCCACCCATCGCGGCGGCAGCCCGTCGGGCCATCTCCGCCGAGTCGACGTCCTCGATGTGGGTGGCGATGCTCCAGCGGTGACCCCACGGATCGACGATCGCCGACATGCGGTCCCCGTAGAACTGGTCCTCGGGCTCGCGCACCGCGGTCGCGCCCGCCGCGATCGCCCGGGCGAAGACCTCGTCGACGTCGTCCACGTAGATGTTCAGCATCACCGGTGAGCCGCCGACGGTCCGCGGGCCGGGGCTGCCGACCTCGGGCCACTCGTCGGAGATCATCAGCAGGGAACCGCCGAGCTCGAGCTCAGCGTGGCCGACCCGACCGTCGGGCGCGGTCATGACGTCGCCCCGGCGTTCGAAGCCGAGCACGTCGCAGTAGAAGGCCATGGCCTCGGTCGCGCCGTCGACGGCCAGGTAGGGCGACAGACGCGGGTAGTTCTCGGGAACGGGTCGAGCGGTCATGGTGGCGACTCCTGGGTGGTGGCTCCCAGTCAACACTCCGGCCGGGGTCGACGGGGCCGGGCCCGAGGGATCTGGCCGACCGGACAGGACCACCACGACGGTGGGGCCGCGTCTCCGGGCCGCTCCGTCGGAGCGATCCTCACGCCCCGCCGAGGTGGATCACCTCGGCGGTCACCGGATCGGGGGTGTCGGTCGGATGGAACCAGCGGAACCAGATCAGGCCGTGGCGGTGCCCCTGCGTGCGGACCCAGTTGCGATGGCCGGGGTCGGACTCGCTGATCACGATCTCCCAGGACCCGTCGGGATCGTGGTCCACCTGGAACCCGTTGATGGTCACGCGATCGTGGTCGTAGTCGAAGGTGTGCAGGAACGGGTTCCACAGGCACAGGTTCCAGAAGGCGCACTCCGGTGACCGGCCCCGCAGCACCAGGGCCTGGTCGTCGTCCAACCGGTAGCTGCCCATCGCGTAGGCGGCGTCGCCGGCGGCCCACCCGAAGGTCTCCGACGGGACGGGGTACGGGTCCGCGACCGTGTTCGGCTCGGCCAGCACCACCGGCACCATCTGGGCCTGCTCGCGCACCCATGTGAGCGCAGCGCGGTAGCGGCGGGCCTCGGACTCGTCGGTGCGACGCCAGTCGCCGGGATCGCCCACCAGGTCGATGCGCCACTCCATGCGTCGGCCGACGGTCGGCTCCGCCAGGTAGTCGCGGGTGATGGCGGCCACGGCGTCGGGTTCCAGTCGGAGCCACACCCGGGGCGGGGTGCCGGGGTCGGGTCGTGGCGGCGGGTCCGCCGACAGCCACACCTCGAACTCCTCGGCGGTGCCGTCGGGATCGACGGCGCGCACGTCGTGGTCGTTCACGGTGGCGACGATGCGCTCGGAGTAGCGACCGTCGTCGGGGCCGCCGTACACGGTGAGCGAGAAGTACGCCGCGTCGCCCCGACGCGCCCGCACCCGGTAGGTCCGGGTCGGATCGATCGGCGCGTACTGGTAGTAGGCGTCCGCGTTGTCGCCGCCCCACTTGCGGTTGGCTCCGACGATGTCGGTGAAGCGCGGGGCGGTGACGTCGCCCCACAGGAAGACGTCGAGGCCGACCGACAGGATGGAGAACATCCAGCGGTATCCGTCGAGAACCGTCGGCAGGTCGCTCTGGGCGCGGTCGCCGGACAGGAACCGCTGGTCGAGTCCGGCGAGCGCCTCGATCAGCTCGCCGACGGCCGCGGCGGTGAGCGGGGCGGGGTTGGTGGGCACCGGGTCGATCGCGTCGTCGGTCACCGCCGAAGTTGAGCAGAGGTGGGCCCCGTCGTGAGCTGCATCCTGGCTGCAGTTCGTGCCGGAGTTCGTGCCGGAGCCTCCTGAACCGCAGCCAGAGACGGCTGGGGCGGCGCCTGGGCTACCAGCGGCCGGTGCCGACCCCCAGCCAACGGCGCTTGGTCGCCTTGGACGCCAGGTCCCGCCCGGTGGCGTGCAGGGTCAGGGTCTCGGGGGTCGGGTCCGGCTTGGAGGGGGCGTCCTCGGTGCCGACGACGACGAGCACCCCGACGTCGGTGCCGACGTAGGCCCACTCCAGACGCTTCTCGTTGCGGAACTTCGTGATGCGCAGGCCGCTGGTGTTGCGGCCCTTGGTCGGCAGCTCGGCGGCGTCGGTGACCTTGGCGGTCTGGGAGTCCGACACGGTGAGGACCACCGCACCGGGCCCGGCGATGCCCGCCCCGACGACGACCGCGCCGTCGGACAGCTTCATCCCGGCGACGCCACCGGCTCCCGGCCCCTGGACCGGGACGGAGGCGGCCTCGCAGCGCAGGACCTGTGCGTTGGAACCCACGGCCACGACATCGGTGCCGTCCGCCGCCAGGGTGGCGGCCACCACCCGGTCCTGGGGCTTGAGCTTGATGGCGGGCCGTCCGGCGGTGACGCCGAGGAGGTCGGCGGCGGTGACCCGTTTCATCACCCCCTGGGCGGTGACGAGCAGGACCGGAGGAGCGTCCCCGTCGGGGCCGGCGCCGCCAGCGACCAGCGTCAGCACCTCCTCTCCCTTGTCCAGCGGGACCAGCTCGCCGAGGGCCACGCCGCGGGAGCGGCCGGTCACCTCGGGGATGGTCGCGACCGACAGCGGGAACACCCGTCCCCGGGATGTGACCGCGGCCAGACGCGAGTGCGTGGTGGTCGCCACCCGTTGAGCGATGACGTCGTGGCGACCCGGTGTGGCGGGCCGGGGGCCGCTGACGGGCTCCTGGCCGATCATGCCGGTGGTGCTGAGCGCGACGACGCACGGTTCCTCGGTTCGGCTCGCTGCCTCCTCGGCCTCGGCCTCCTCCAGGGTGACGTCGTCGAGGGCGTCGGGTGACACGATGCGACTGCGACGCTCGGTGCCGTAGTTGCCGACCATCTCCTCGAGCTCGCTCAACACGATGGTCCGCTGGCGGCGGTCCGAGGCGAGGATCTTCTCGAAGTCGTCGATGCGGCCCCGCAGCTCGCCGGCCTCGGCCTCGAGCTCCAGCTTGGCGAGCGCGGTCAGACGTCGCAGCTGCATGTCGAGGATGTGCACCGCCTGCACCTCGGTCAACGACAGCTCCGCCATCAGCCGGTCCCGGGCCTCGGCTGCGTCCTCGGAGCTGCGGATGATCGACACGACCAGGTCGATGGCGTCGAGCGCGATGAGCAGGCCTTCGACCAGGTGCAGTCGCCGGCGGGCCTTCTCGAGGCGGAACTCGGTGCGGCGGCGCACGACGTCGAGACGGTGGTCGATGTAGTGCTGGCACAGGTCGTACAGGCCGAGCGTCCGCGGCGTGCCGTCGACGAGCACGACGTTGTTGATGCCGAAGGTGTCCTCCATGGGCGTCAACCGGTACAGCTCGGTCAGCACGGCCCGGGCGTTGGCTCCCGGACGCAGCTCGATCTCGATGCGCAGCCCGGTGTGGCGATCGGACGTGTTCTTGACGTCGGTCACCAGGGGCAGCTTGCCGTTGCGCATCAGCTCCTGGATGCGCCCCACCACCCGTTCGGGGCCGACCAGGTAGGGGAGCTCGGTGACGACGATGCCCTGGCGGGCCCGGGTCAGGTCGACGACCTCGGCGGTCGCCCGGACCCGGACGCTGCCCCGGCCGGTCTCGTAGGCCTCGGCCAGACCGTCGTCGACGATGACGCCCCCGGACGGGAAGTCCGGCCCGGGTAGCGCGGCCATCAGCTCGGCAGTGGTCGGCTTGGGCCGTCGCTTGGTCATCACCAGCTTGATGGCCTCGAACACCTCGACCAGGTTGTGCGGCGCCATGTTGGTCGCCATCCCCACCGCGATGCCGGAGGTGCCGTTGACCAGGAGGTTGGGGAGCCGGGCCGGGAGGTAGGTCGGCTCGGAGCGCTCGCCGTCGAAGGTCGGGCGGAACTCGACGGTCTCCTCGTCGATCTCGGCCAGCATCTCCATGGCCGCCTCGGTCAGGCGGCACTCGGTGTAGCGGTAGGCGGCCGGCGGGTCGTCCAGCGACCCGAAGTTGCCGTGCGGGTCGACCAGGGTGATGTTGCGCCCGAAGGACTGACCCATGCGCACCAGCGCGTCGTAGATCGCGCCGTCGCCGTGGGGGTGGTACTTCCCCATCGTCTCGCCGACGACGTTGGCGCACTTGCGATGGGGTCGGTCAGGACGCATCCCCATGTCGGCCATGGCGTGCAGGATGCGGCGCTGCACCGGCTTGAGCCCGTCGCGCACGTCGGGGATGGCCCGCGACGTGATGACCGACAGCGAGTACGCCATGAACGACTCGCCCAGCTCCTTCGTGACGGGGACCTCGATGACCTCGCGGGCGTACCCACCTTCGAACAGTTCGGTCTGACGTGGCATGGGGACCATTCAAGCCGCGGTCGGTGACGGTGACGGGCGACCACCCCGACCCGGGGTGAATCCGGTTCGGTCCCTGTGGGACCATGGAGCCCATGGCTGTGACGACCGATGGTGCCCCCTCCGCTTCCGCGTCCTCGGACGGTCCCTGGCTGGGTGACGCGTGCTCCCTGGTCGACGCGTTCCGGGCCGGGGAGCGGTCGCCGGCCGAGGAGCTCCAGGCGACGCTCGACGCGATCGCGGCCAGCGACCTGAACTGCTTCTCGTTCCTCGACCCCGAGCGGGCGTTGGCCGCGGCGCGGCAGGCGGACCTGACCAAGCCGTTCGGCGGCGTGCCCGTCGGCATCAAGGAGCTCGAGCAGGTGCAGGGGTGGCCCGACACCGGCGCGTCGCTCGTGTTCAAGGACCAGGTCGCGTCCTTCACCTCCGAGACGACCCGTCGCTTCATCCAGGACGGCGGCGCCAACCCCGTCGGGTTGACCACCGCGTCGGAGTTCGGCGGACTGAACGTCAGCGTCACCAAGCTCAACGGCGTGTGCCACAACCCGTGGCGGTACGGCCGCACCGTCGGCGGGTCCTCCGGCGGGTCCGCCTCCGCGGTCGCCGGCGGGCTGGTGTCGATCGCCAGCGGCGGTGACGGCGGAGGCTCGATCCGGATCCCCGCCGGCTACACCGGCCTGTTCGGGATGAAGGGGACCTTCGGTCGCATGTCGCGGGGTCCGCACGCGTTCTCGCGTCCGAGCACGGTCGTCAACGGTTGTCTGGCCCGCTCCGTGCGCGACGCGGCGCGCCACTTCGACGTCTGCGCCGGCGTCGACCCCCGCGACCCGACCAGCCTCCCCAATCCGGGCGGCTGGGAGCGCAACCTCGGCTCGACCGAGCTGAAGGGCCGCAAGGTGGCCATCCTGCCGTCGATCGCGGGGGTTCCCCTCGAGGCCGGCGTCGAGGACGAGATCCGCGCCCGAGCCGCGGATCTGGTCGAGATGACCGGCATGGAGGTCGTCGACATCAGCCTGGAGCTGCCGAACCTGGCCGCGCAGTGGGCGATGGGGAACCTGTCGACGCTGCTCGCCGAGCTCGGCCCGCGGTGGCCGTCGTGCGCGGCGGACCTGACCGACGAGATCGCACTGGGCGTGATCATGGCCCAGACGACCTACAACCTGAACCTCGCCGCGGTCGCCGAGGCGCAGCGCCTGGCCGCCAACGAGGCGATGGCCTCCGCGTTCGAGAAGGTCGACTACATCGTCTGCGCCACCAACCCCGGGCCCGCGTTCGCCGCGGATGCGACCACGTCGAGCCCGACGTCGACCTTCCTCGACGAGGCCAAGGCCTCCAACGCCGCCCGCCTCGCGTTCCGAGGGCTGATGGGCAGCGTCCGCGTCGCGAACGGCGTGTTCCCCCGCTTGTCGAACAAGTTGATCGAGATGGTCGTCGAGCGGGTGCCGGACCTGGTCACGATGGGTGGGCTCACCATCATCTCCAACATCTACGGCAACCCGGCGGTGTCGATCCCGGCCGGCACGGTCGACGGACTGCCGGTCGGCATGCAGGTGCTGGCCCGCCACCACCGCGACGCCGAATTGTTCGACCTCGGCTACGTCTACGAGCGCGAGGTCGGCTGGTCGATGGTCGCCCCGTCGGTCACGGCCCGGGTCGCTGCCCCGGCCTGAGGCCGCCCCGGCCCCGATCCGAGGTCGTCCCGGTCCGGAGCCGCGCTGCGCTGCCGAGTCAGACCGGGAGGATGATCTCGGCGGCCTGACGGACCTGGTCCACCGACCCGGCCGCGACCAGGATCTCGGTCACCGCGGAGTCCTTCCATGCCGCGACCCGGTCCGCGATGCGCTCCGGGGTGCCGACCAGGCTGATCTCGTCGGCGAACTCGACCGGCACCTCGTAGACCGCCTCGTCGCCGCGACCCTCGAGGAACAGGTCCTGGATCCGTTCCGCGTGCTGGCCGAGTCCCATCCGGGCCGCCAGCTTGGTGTGGTAGTTCTGGCCCTTGGCGCCCATCCCGCCGATGTAGAACGCCAGCATCGCCCGGGCTCCGGCCAGGGCGTCCTCGATCGTGCCGGGCTCGTCGTCGTCGGTGACCTGGAACAGTGCCAGCGCCGCGACCTGGAACCCGTCCCGGGCGCCGGCGAGCTGGTCGGCGTACACGTCCTGGCGGAACGGCGAGTAGTACAGCGGCAACCAGCCGTCCGCGATCTCCGCGGTCTGCGTCACGTTCTTGGGGCCCTCGGCGCCCAGGTAGATCGGGATCTGCCGTCGCAGTGGGTGCACGATCGACTTGAGCGACTTGCCCAGACCGACCGACCCCTCACCGTGGTACGGGTGCTGGTGGAACTCGCCCTGGAAGTCGAGCGGCTCTTCGCGGGCGACGACCCGCCGGATGATCTCGACGTACTCCCGGGTGCGCGCCAGCGGCTTGTTCGACGGGCGGCCGTACCAGCCCTCGACCACCTGGGGGCCCGACACGCCGAGCCCGAGCCGGAACCGGCCGCCGGACATGTGGTCGATGGTGATGGCCGACATGGCCGTCGCGGTCGGGGTGCGCGCCGCCAGCTGCACGACGGAGGTGCCCAGCTGCACGCGTTCGGTCAACGCGGCCAGGTAGGCGAGTGGGCTGAACGCGTCGGACCCCCACGCCTCGGCGGTCCACACCGAGTTGAAGCCGAGTCGCTCGGCCTCGACGGCGCGCTCCACCCAGTCCGGTGGCGGGAGCTGTCCCCAATAGCCGAGTTGCAGTCCGAGCTCCATCAGTTCCCCGATCCGTGCGGTGTTGCCGTGGTCACTTGCCCTGGAAGTTCGGCTTGCGCTTCTCCTTGAACGCCCGGGGGCCCTCCTTGGCGTCCTCGGACGCGAACACGTCCCAGCCGTAGGTGAACTCGTGTGCGAGCGCCTCGGACTCCTCCATGCCGTTGGTCTCGCGCAGGGTGCGCAGCAGGGCCTTGACCGCGAGCGGCGCGCTGTAGTCACCGATCACGTGGCCGATCTCCTTGGCTTTGGCGAGCGCCTGGCCGTCGGGCACGACGTGGCCGATGAGACCGAGATCGAGAGCCCGCTGGGCGGTGATGTGCTCGCCGGTGAGCAGCAGCTCGCAGGCCACCGTGTAGGGGATCTGGCGCGGGATGCGCACCGCGGATCCGCCCATCGGGTACAGCGACCACTTCACCTCGGAGATGCCGAACTTGGCCGACTCCCCGGCCACGCGGATCTCGGTGGCGCCGAGCAGCTCCGTGCCACCGGCGATGGCGGTTCCCTCGGCGGCCAGGATGATGGGGACGTTCGGCCGCCAGCTGCGCAGCAGCGCCTTCCAGTGCAGGTCGGGGTCCTCGGCCATGCGGGCCTGGACGTCGACGACGGACTCGGAGTTGCTCTCGAAGCCGCCGGCCATGTCCTTCAGGTCGGCGCCGGAGCAGAAGTTCCCGCCGGCACCGGTGAGGATGATCACCCGGATGTCGGGGTCCTGGTCGGCTTCGACGAAGGCGTCGAGCATGAGGACGAGCATCTCGCCGTTGATGGCGTTCATCCGCTCCGGACGGTTGAGCGTCACGATGAGCAGGTGCCCCTCGCGCTCGGTCAGGACTGCCGGCATCGGCCCCCCTCGGTCGGTGGCCGGCGCGGTGCCGGCGCGCGGGCACCCTACCGAGTGACGAGAACCGGTTCTAGCCCGGGTTGGCCGCGGCGACCGGCTGCGCCGTCGGAGTCGCTGACGCCTGCTGCTGCTCCAGGTGTCGCACCAGGTCCTCCGCCGGCATCGGCCGGGCGAACAGGTAGCCCTGGGCCCGCTTGCAGCCCAGCTCGATCAGGGCGTCGCGCTGCTCGACGGTCTCGACGCCCTCGGCGGTGACCTCGAGCTCGAGTGACCGGGCCAGGTCGAGGATCGCGGTCGTGATCGCCACGTCGTGGGCCTCGCCGGGCAGGCCGTCGACGAAGCTGCGGTCGACCTTCAGGACGTCGATCGGGAACCGCTTGAGGTAGCTGAGCGAGCTGTAGCCGGTTCCGAAGTCGTCGATCGCGAGCTGAACGCCGACCCGGTGGAGCTCGGTCAGCGCGGCCATGCCGGCGCGGACGTCGCGCATCAGCGCCGTCTCGGTGACCTCCAGGCACAGGCGCGACGGTGGAAGGCCGACCGTCGACAGGACGTCGGCGACGTCCCGCGCCAACCCGGCCTGGTCGAGCTGGCGGGCCGACAGGTTGACCCGCAGGATGAAGTCGTCGGCGACCAACCCCGCAGTGCGCCAGCCGACCACGGTCCGACACGCGTCGAGCAGCACCCATCGTCCGAGGGCGACGATCGTCCCGTTCTCCTCGGCCAGGGAGATGAAGCGGTCCGGCGACATCGTCCCCCGGTCGGGGTGACGCCACCGGACGAGCGCTTCGCACCCCAGCGGCCGCCCCGTCGCCAGCTCGACCTCGGGCTGGAAGTGCAGGACGAACTCGTTTCGGTCCACAGCGCCGGTCAGGTCCCGGTCGAGCTCGTTGCGCTCGCTCACCTCGGCGCGCATGCGCTCGTCGAAGATGGCGACGCGGTTGCGCCCGCCCGCCTTGGCCTCGTACATGGCGGCGTCGGCCCACCGCAGCAGGTCGGTCGGCTCAGCGGTGTCCGAGGTCTCGACCACGCCGATCGACACGGTCGGCCGGAAGGTGGTGCCGTTGATGTCGATCGGTTCGCGGAGCGAGTCCTGGAGTCGGGCCGCGACGGTGGTCGCCTCTCCGAGGGCGATGTCGGGGAGCAGGACGGTGAACTCGTCGCCGCCCAGACGGGCCAGCGTGTCATGGGGGCGCAGGGTCGTCCCGAGCCGTTCGGCCACGCGGCACAGCAGCTCGTCGCCGGTCCCGTGGCCGAGCGAGTCGTTGACGGTCTTGAACCGGTCGACATCGAGGAACAGCAGCGCCAGGCAGCGGCCGTCGTCGTGTCGGTCGGCCCGCTCGGCCACCGCCGCGCTCAGCAACGACAGCAGCATCGAGCGGTTGGGGAGTCCGGTGAGGGCGTCGTGGCTGGCGCGGTGGGCGAGCTCGGCCTCGTGGTCGCGACGATGGGTGATGTCCCGGGCCACCAGGAGCACGGACTCGACCGAGCCGTCGGCGGCGAACTCGGGGACGAAGGTCGACTCGCACCACACTTCGGTGGCGTCGGATCCGACGGCGTACTCGACGGTGACAGGACGGCCCTTCTTGAACACGACGTCGAGGGACTCGCGCAGGATGCTGGCCGACGTCGGGTCGAGTCGGGGCCAACCGGCGCGCATCACCACCCCCGAGGCGGCCATCTCCTGGCTGGTGCGGACCGCCGCGGCGTTGGCGAAGGTGACGTGGTGGGACGGGTCGAAGCGCATCACGGCGTCGGGGAGGCTCTCGACCAGTGAGCCGAACCGACGCTCGCTGCGTCCGAGTTGCGTTGCGGTCCGGTGCACCTCGTCGACGTCGATCAGGTGCACGGTCGAGAACTGGAACTCGCCGGTCGGTGCGCGACTGGCGACGGCGTCGACGCGGTGCCAGCGGTAGCCGGCCGGGGTCAGGAAGCGGACCTCCTGGGCACTGCGGTCCGGGCCGTCCGGGCGCAGCATCGACGTCCACTGCGGTGAGGCCTCCTCGAGGTCGTCGGGATGGATGCGTTCGAGGGCGTTGGAGCCGGCGAGCTCGTCGGTGCGGCTGCCGAACATGTCGTTGGCCGACTGGTTGGCCCGGAGCACGGTCCCGAACCGGTCGAGGAGCAGCAGGGGGACAGGTGCTCCGTTGAAGACGGTCGCCAGCTCCCGGACCGTGTCGTCGAGGGCGCCCTCGGCGAGGGTGCGGGCCAGCACGTTGGCCAGGAGCGAGGCGACGGCCTTGAGCGCGGTCACGTCGGAGGGCCGCCAGGTGAACGGGCCGGTCACGACGTCGAAGCCGATGACGCCCGCCAACCGGCCGTCGAGGGCGAACGGGACCTCGAGGATCGCGGTGATGTCCTCGCTCTGGAGGAACGCGATGTCCTCCTCCCACCCGGGACCGAGCTGGTTGACGTCGTCGATCTGGTTGACCTCGAGCGCCTCGAGGCGGTCCTGCTGGCGGGGTCCGACCGCCATCGGGAGGCGCTGCTCCATGTCGAAGCAGCCGGCGATCCCCTCCGCGCACCACTCGTGGGTCATGGTCGTCGTCATGTCCGACCAGTCGTAGCGGATGATGTAGCTGCGATCCGCGCCGACGAAGGCGCCGAGCTCGGCGACCGTCGTGTGCATCGCGGTGTCGAGCTCTGCGGTGGCGACGCTGAGGAAGCGGGCGAAGAGCCGATCGAGGAGCTGTTCGAACGCGACGGGGCGCTCGTCGATCACCTCGCCCTGCTCGTCGTTGCGGTCGTCACCGCGACGCGTCCATCGCACCACGTCAGGCTAGCGACGATACGCGCGAGAACGGTCACTCAGAGTAGCGCACGCCTGTCCGGAAGGGAGGACGGCGCCTCCATCCCACTCATGCTGGTCCGGGCTCCAGATCGGGTAGGCCGAGCCCCAACGTCGGAGCCTGGAGCCCGCCGTCGATCTCGATCAGCTTGCCGGTCAGGTAGCTGCCGGCCGGAGAGCACAGGTAGAGGACGCCCGCCGCGATGTCGTCGGGTCGGCCGAGCCGACGCAGGGGCGTGGCCTCCTCCATGGCGGTGCGCAGCGCGTCGTCGGTCAGCACCGTGTCGAGCGCGGAGGTGGCGATCGAGCCGGTGGCGATCCCGTTGACCCGGATGTGCGGCGCCAGATCCGCCGCCATGAGTCGGGTCAGGTGGCTCAGGGCCGCCTTCGCCGTGCCATAGGCCGCGAAACCCCGGTCGCTCATCCGGCCGATCGCCGAGGAGATGTTGACCACCGATCCTCCACCCCGCGCGAGCATCGGCGGGACCGCCGACTTGGTCAGCTCGAGCGCAGTGGTCACGTTGAACCGGAACGCCCGCTCGAAGCTGGCGACGCTGGTCTCGAGCAGCGGCCGGGGGAACGATCCCCCGGCGTTGTTGATGACGATGTCGAGACCGCCGAGCCGTTCGGTCGCCACGGCGACGAGCTCGTCGAGACGGTCGAGGTCCATGACGTCGAAGGTCACCGACTCGGCCCGAGCCCCGAGCGCGCGGGCCTCCTCGGCGACCGCGTCGACCTGCTCGGCGGTGCGGGCCGCGACGACCACGTCCGCCCCCGCCTCGGCCAGCGCCAGGGCACAGGCCCGCCCGATCCCCCGGCCCGCTCCGGTGACCAGCGCCACCTGACCGTCGACGCGGAAGCGGTCGAGCACGGTCATCGATCCGCCGTCCCGGCCCCGTGGTCCGTCGACCCGGGTCCGTCTCCGGTCATCCCGGACGCGTCGGCGGACTCCCGAGCCGCCCAGCGGAACACGCCGCTGGCCATCAGCGACGCCTCGGCGCGGGCCCGGGCGCCGAACACCTCGGAGCGGACCGCGTGCACCCCCGAGTCGCCGGGTGCTGCCTGGGCGGCGAGCTCGGCCAGGTGTCCGGCCAGGCGCAGGTCTCCCTCCGCGGCCAGCGCCCGTGCCCGCTCGGCCAGCACCGACGCCCCACCGGCGAGTGTCGCGAGCTCGGCGGCGACCGCCGCGTCCGGAGCAGGCTTGAGGCGTGCCGGGTTGCCGTCGTACCAGCCGCCGTAGAGCCGCCAGATGTTGTGCACCACGAACTCCGGCTCGTCGTAGATCGGTCGCAGCCACGGCAGGCCGGCCAGCTCGTCGGGAACCCGGACCGTGTGGACGATGTCGTCGAGTCGAGCGCCCGCGTTCATCATCTCGAGGGTCTGGGAGGTGATCGACTCCAGGTACTCGGCCGCGCTGCCCAGGACCCGGGCGATGTCGTCGGAGCCGGCGATGGGCGGACCGTGTCCCGGCATCAGCAGCTCGGCGCCGAGGTCGGCCATGCGACGCAGCCCGGCCGCCCACTCCATCGGGTAGCGCTGCACCTTCTGCGGGTTGCCGCAGTTGGGAGACACCCAGATGAACATGTCGCCGGCGCAGAGGACCTTCCGGTCCGCGATCCACGCCCAGGTGTGGTCGTCGGTCTCACCCCGGGAGTGGTGCAGCTCGACGGTCCGGTCGCCGACGGTCGCGGTGGCCGACCCCCGGTAGGTCCGGTCCGGGTAGCGGTACTCGGTGGGGAACCACGGTTCGGGCAGGCGGAACTGGCGCTGGTTGATCACGCCGTTGTAGCCGGCGGTCATCCGGTAGCGGTCGAAGCGGTCGACGACGCGCTCGTGGGCGACGACCTCGGGGGCGTGTCGTCCCCGCTCGGTCGCCTCCTGCTCGAACCAGGTGATGCCGCCGACGTGGTCGGTGTGGCCGTGGGTGTAGACCGCCGTGCTGAGCGGCGCGTCGGTCCAGGAGCGGACCAGTTCGTGGACGGTGCGGCCGTGGAACGCGCTGCTGACGTCGATCAGCAGCAACTCGTCCTCGCCCCCGGCGCCACTGGCCCCGTCGGGGGCGGTGAAGGCCGCGACGTTGGAGAACGCGGCGACGAAGGCGATGTCGTCGTCGAGGACGTGCAGCTCAGGGGCCTCGTTGAGGCCGATCGATCCGAACTCCCCGGGCGGAGCGTCACCGGCGATGACTCGGGCGGACTTCTCGAGCAGGTCGACGTTCACGTCGCCACCCTACGCAGCGCACGCGGTGCCGGGCCGGGTGTGTCCGAGCGGAACCCCTCGATTCTCGTGACATCTGAGTACCGCGGTTGTCGTGACTTGTCGTCAGAAACCGGGGTGGGGGTGCGGTCAGGTGGGGGCGGGTTCGGCCAGCAGCGCCGAGAGGTGGTGACGTCGGTCGCCCAGCGTGCGCACCAGGAACTGCGCCCGGGTCAGGAACCGGTGCGCGGTGTGCTCCCACGTGAAGCCGATGCCGCCGTGGTTCTGGATGTTCACCTGGGCGTTGGTCACCGCGGCCTCCGACGCGACCGTCCACGCCGCCTGCGCGTGGAACGCGCCGTCGGTCCGTCCGTCGACGACGGCCAGGGCGGCGTAGCGGCTCAGCGACGTGGCCGCCTCGGCCCGGGCCGCCATGTCGGCGCAGCGGTGCTTCACCGCCTGGAACGATCCGATGGGGCGACCGAACTGCTCGCGGTCCTTGGCGTACTCCACCGACTGGGCCGCGGTCGCCGTCGCGATCCCGGCCAGCTGCGATGCGATCAGGATCGTGGCCCGCAGCGCCAGCTCGGAGCTGTCGGCGACCGACGCCCGAGCGG
>WBZU01001857.1_pt1 | contig 15253 bp, 16 predicted proteins | sample 5204311 | NCBI WGS metagenome assembly WBZU01 (sample SAMN12344359, study PRJNA552823) | activated sludge metagenome | biome: Activated sludge suspended growth; feature: Nitrification reactor; material: Wastewater; isolation source: activated sludge from nitrification reactor of wastewater...
AGATGTGAATTAAAGAAATGTGAGATTCTCGGAGCGAACGCGTCAACATCCATTCCTCTTTCTATGCATGCTTCAATGTATGCAAAACCGTCTGCGAGTGTAAATGCAAGTTCCTGTGCTGCAGTCGAACCGGCTTCTCTGATGTGATATCCGCTTACGCTGACAGGATTGAAATTAGGAACTTCATTCGTTGAATATTCAATCATGTCCGTTATGATTCTCATCGAAGCTTTAGGCGGATAAATGTATTCTTTTTGAGCAATGTATTCTTTTAAAATATCATTCTGAAGTGTTCCGTTTAATTTGCTGAAAGGAACGCCCTGCTTTTCCGCAACTCCAAGATAAAATGCATAAACCATAATAGCAGGGGAGTTGATCGTCATTGAAGTAGAGACTTTGTCAAGCGGAATTCCATCAAAAAGAATTTCCATGTCCTGCAATGAAGATATCGCTACGCCGCAAATTCCCACTTCACCTTCGGATATAGGAGCGTCCGCATCCCAACCCATAAGTGTAGGCATGTCAAAAGCAGTTGATAATCCTGTCTGACCGTGCGCAAGTAAATATTTGAAACGCTGATTGGTGTCTTCGGGAGTTCCGAATCCGGCGAACTGTCTCATTGTCCATAATTTTCCGCGGTACATGTTGTGATGAATGCCTCTTGTGTAAGGATATTCGCCGGGGTAACCTATTTCATTATAATAATTAGTTTCTTTAACGTCTTCAGGAGTGTAGCAGATGTCAAGTTCTCTTCCGCTGAGAGAAGTGAATTTCATTCCGTTGGTTTTCACCTTATCGGCAGTTTCCTTCCATTCGGATTTAGAAGCGCTCTTTCTGGATTCTGAGATATTTTTCATGAAAAAAATTTAATTTTTTTATTGTTGCAAATATAAAATAATTCTGCCCTAAAAAGAATTCATAAATAAAATAAAGACTTATTCCGTTGATTGCCTTTGAGAAGTACTTTTAGAATGAAAAGTAAACTGCGAGTCCGAATTTTACATTTTCACTTTTAAGAGTTGTTATTGATCTTGAGTTTTCATATTTATCCGTATAGTTAGCAGAAATATTTTTTACTTTTCCGAAATTAAAAATGTAACTGTATTCTGCAAACAAACTTAATTTTCTGAAAATAAAATATTCTGTTCCGATACCTGTCAAAGCTCCGGCTTCCCATCTATCAGCTTTATCATAACCATAAATGTTTTGAGAAAGAAAACCTGAATAAGAATATTTTCCTCCTGCAAATCCGTAAATATTAAAATTATCAGAAGGATTTATATAATACATATAGATCAGATTTACACCAAAATAACTATTCCCGCTGCGGATAACATCATTAGTATCATTCTTTTCAAGAGAATAATTTCCGTTAAAACCTATTCTCAAAGCCGAGTGCGAAGATAAATGTCTTTTGAGTGACAAAGTCGCATCATCAAAGTTGCCTAATGTAAAGTTACTGTTTATCGCAAACTGAATTGACCAGAAACCTTTTTTAAGTGAATTGATATCAGATTTTTTTTTTGCCGATGAATCCTGAGAAGAGAAAGAATCAGTTACCTGTGATAGAATATACTGAGATGAAACAAGGGAAATTATAACCGCAAAAAATATTATAAAAAATGAGTTCTTCATTTTATTCAGTGCTTAATTAAAAAAGTATATAAATTTTAAAACAAAAAGGTGTTACATTTAACTTATAACACCTTTTTAAAATGAGAAGAAACTGATTACTTCTTTCCGCCTAGTAGTCCGCCTAGCATATCCATAAGTCCGCCGCCTGCCCCAGGTGTATTCTGATCTTTCCCGGAAAATAATCCCACGACATCATCCAATACACTTCCGTCTCCATTTTGATCTAAGAAAGATGCGAAACCGGTTGAACCTTCAGGATTTTCATTCTTACTTTTTGCAAGATATCCCATGATAATCGGAGCAACCATCGGTATGATCTTTGCAGCAGTGCTAGCATCAAGATTAAAATTCTTTGTAAGTAAATCGGTTACCTGTGATCCTGAATTTCCAAGCAAACCTCCTAAATTAGAATCAAAGTTGTCCTGCTTGACGGTTTGCTCAAGATGTCCATCGACATTATCAAGAATATTCGGATCACCGTATTTGTTTAAAATATGATCAACTCTGTCCTGACCTCCGTTATTAGTACTTTGATTCTTCAGTCCGCCAAGTATCATTGGCAAAAGAACCGGAATTGCTGCTGAAATTATTTTTGGATCAATTCCCAATGACGAACCGATTTTTTCTGTCGTTCCGCCGCTTAAATTTCCTAACAAATCATTTATAAAATCTGACATTTTATCTCCTTATTTTGATTTAATTTTTTTGTTGTTTAAATTTATTTTTTGCAATCTAACAATTAAACAGTTAATATATAATTACATTCAGATTAACTTATCTCTTTATTATTCTCAGATCTGAAATAATATCAACCGGAACAGGATATCCATCCTTTACTTCTAGAGCAGCAATGTGCAAGTGGGTCTTATCTCCTTCGTTAATTACATCTCCCGGACTGACACTGACTACAGACAAATGGGAATAATAAAAAATACAGTTGTTTGCAACATCAAATATTTTAACATATCTGCCTCCGCGCAGCAATGATCCGGGAATCCAGGTTGTATCTGTCGCTACAACAACTCCCGATGACATACTTACAACATCAACCGGCTTAAGAGTAACATCATCAAGAAGATCTTTATTACTGTCGGGAATCATAATGTCGTGCGCAGGATGCCCTTTACTGTTGCTCCCCTGAAAATAATCATATTCAGAAAGTCTGTAATCATTCCCGTTATCCCTGAAATAATAGGAAGAATAATTTTTTAAAGGAAAAACCCAGTCATTCCTTCCTGTCATAACTCCTTTTTGTCTTCTGAAATAAAATCTGACTTCAGGTTCATATTCCTTCATCAGTGCAAGAGCATCTTCCTTTTCAATAAGAGAATTAGTTATAAGCGAATCCAGAATGTCCCATTTGTCACAGATGTTTTTAGTTTGAGAAAATGAAACTGATTGAATTAGTAAAACTATTAAAGCTATTGAAATGAAAATTGTTTTTAAGTAATTCAATTTTATATTTTATTTTTCGAAGCCATATTATTCAAAGCGCTTCCCTTTTAAACCATCCGATCTGCTGTTCGTTAAAAGTCTGTACTGATTCAGCAATATTGCCTCTGAAGTTCCGTCAATATGTTTCAGGATCATTTTTACCTGTTTGCCAGGTGCTAAATCATGAACAAGTAAATCAATTTTATCATCTTCTTTTATCTTTTCATAATCTGTTGGATCCGCAAAAGTAAGAGGAAGCATTCCCTGTTTTTTCAAATTAGTCTCATGTATCCTTGCGAATGATTTTACGATGATTGCTTTGCCTCCGAGAAACCTTGGCTCCATTGCTGCATGCTCTCTTGAAGAACCCTCGCCGTAATTTTCTTCACCTATTACAACCCAGCCGATCTTTTTATCTTTATACTGACGCGCAACTCTTGGCACTTCTTCATACTTGCCGTTTAACTGATTTTTCACCGAATTCATCTTATCATTAAAACTATTAGCAGCGCCTATAAACATGTTGTTCGAAATATTATCGAGATGACCTCTGTATTTCAGCCACGGTCCTGCCATTGAGATATGGTCAGTCGTGCATTTACCTTTCGCCTTCAGTAAAACATGCAGTCCTTTATAATCTTTATCAAGATCGTGCATTCTGAACGGTTCAAGTTTCTCTAATCTCTGACTTTCCGGATTAATAACTACTTCAACTTTAGAGCCATCCTTTACAGGAGCTACAAATCCATCGCCGCCTTTCAGAAATCCGTGTTCAGGAAGTTCATTTCCTTTTGGAACTTCAAGTTTTACTTCTTCGCCTCTTGCATTTTTAATAGTATCTGTCAAAGGATTAAAAGTAAGTCTGCCTGCAAGGGCAAGAGCCGTCACAATTTCAGGTGAAGCGACAAAAGAATGCGTAGCTGAATTACCGTCATTCCTTTTTGAGAAGTTTCTGTTGTATGAAGTAATGATTGAATTCTTTTCACCATCTTTTACATCATGTCTTTTCCATTGACCGATACAAGGTCCGCAGGCATTGGCAAGTACAAGTCCTCCGACTTTTTCAAAAGTCTCGAGTTGTCCGTCACGTTTAATTGTTTCAAAGATCTGATCTGATCCGGGAGTTATCGTAAATTCCGATTTAACCTTTATTCCAATGTCTATTGCCTGCTTGGCAACTGATGCAGCTCTTTCCATATCTTCGTATGATGAATTAGTACAGCTTCCGATCAAACCAACTTTAAGTTCTTCCGGATAATTATTTTCCTTAACTGCATCTTTGAATTTTGATATTGGCCATGCAAGGTCTGGAGTATAAGGACCGTTAACATGCGGTTCGAGTTCTGATAAGTTGATTTCAATTATCTGATCATAATACTTTTCGCTTCCTTCATCAGCTTTGAGATAATCTGATAATTCATTTGCCAGATTACCAATCTCTTCGCGTTCTGTTGCTTTAAGATAAGCAAACATTCTTTTATCAAAAGGAAAGATGGAAGTTGTTGCGCCTATTTCCGCACCCATATTACAAATGGTTCCTTTTCCGGTACAGGATATGGAAGCAGTTCCTTCACCGAAATATTCTATGATAGCGCCTGTTCCGCCTTTGACAGTAAGAATTCCTGCTAATTTTAAAATTACATCTTTCGGAGATGTCCATCCGGATAACTTTCCTGTAAGTTTTACCCCTGTGATTTTGGGAAACTTAAGTTCCCAAGCCATTCCTGACATCACATCAACTGCATCAGCGCCGCCAACGCCGATTGCGATCATTCCGAGTCCGCCTGCATTCGGAGTGTGAGAATCTGTTCCGATCATCATCCCGCCTGGAAATGCATAATTTTCCAAAACTACCTGATGAATTATTCCTGCACCCGGTTTCCAGAATCCTAATCCGTATTTATTCGACACGCTCGATAGAAATTCATACACTTCCTTATTGTCGCCGTAAGCTCTGAGCAGATCATTCTTTGCGCCGACTTCCGCTTCTATAAGGTGATCGCAGTGAACAGTCGACGGCACTGCAACTTTCGGAATGCCTGCAGACATAAACTGCAGCAAAGCCATCTGCGCTGTTGCATCCTGCATCGCAACTCTGTCAGGCTTAAAATCTGTAAAATCTTTTCCTCTTTCGTAAGGTTTAACCGGCTTATTCCAGAGATGAGTATAAAGAACTTTTTCTGTGTAAGTCATCGGACGGTCTAACAATTTTCTAGCTTCATCAGTTTTTGTTTTGAAGTTTTTGTAAACGGTTTTGATCAGGTCTAAATCGAATATCATATTATTTTATTATTATGTTTTTTAAAAGTTTGATTTTTAAGTTCTTATTTTTAGAAATAATTTTTTTATAAAATTTTTCATCTGCTGTGATTAATTGAAAATCTAATAATGAAGCGAGACCTAAATATGTTGAATCGTAAATTGAAACGTCAAAATAATTTGCATATTCAATAGTTTTATTAATTAAATCTATTGTTGGAGAAACGATGTTAATCTTTGATAAAAAAATTGATTCAATAACTAATTTTACATCTTTGACAATAAAATCTCTATTATATTTTAAAGCGTTAGAAACTTCATATAATATCAAATCAGGAACAGAAATTTTTATAAATTGATTGAGATATTATGATCGATAAAACAATGCTTTATCTGAATCCTCTTCATCCAAATACCATTTCAATAATACTGAAGTATCCAATACAATCATTTCTTATCTCTGAATTTTCTAATAACATCAACTGAATTCCAGTTTTTATCAGCTTTATACTTTTCTCTCATAGAGTCCATAATTTGAACAGCATTTAAAACATCTTTATCAAGTAACAATGATTGATTTGTTGATTTATCTTTTTTATTGACAACGGATTTATTCTTTTTTGTTTTTTTATAAATTGTATTCATAATAAATTATATTTTTAACTTTTTAAATTAGTCTTCAATATCTTTGCAAACAATCAGATCTTCTCCATTGTCTGTCTTTCTGAAAACATCTAAAGTTTCTTTATTTGGAATTTCTGTTTCTTTATGTTTATCTTTCATTTGCTTCATCTCTGTCAAATTTAAAATCAACTGGCAACCTTGTTCTGTATTTTTTCATTTCTTCTTCCATTATCTTAATTTCTACAAAGTCTTTTTCTTTATTATATTCAACTGTTGATTTTACTATAGTTATGTTTTCTTTTTTCAGAAAATTAATTACTTCTTTGAATTCCTTTTCACTCTCAGTTTTAATTGTGATTTCCATAATTCAATTTTTAAGATTTGAAATATTTAATATTGCTATATTTTCAATTATTGATTCCAATACAATGATTACAAATTTTAAAGGTATTTGAGTTTATTAATTTTTTTATATCTTCATCCTCAATATTATCTCCATTAGAACACTTATTGTTAAAATGAAAGATGTTTTTATCAAGTTTAAAATTATTTTTATAAAGACTTGTTAATGTATATTTCAATCTATTTATATTTATTTCACCAACAATATTACCATGTTCATAACGTTTTTCTTTTATATCAAAATACAGATTGGTTACGTTTGGTAATTCACTCTTTAATTGACAATTTGAAACAGGAACTGTTTTGTCAGCGATTGATCCAATTGAAACATAATTTGTTTTATTATTAAAATTAGAATTACATTTACTAATTAAATTGCAAATTGAATCTTTATCTTTTGTGTCATAAAGTTCTCTTATTCCGATAAACTTTCTTGATGCTAAATCAAAACCATAAGAAATTCCGTTAGAAATAAATAGATAAGGGTTGGGAACTTTTCTAATTGCGATTACCAAGTCATGAGCATTTTTAAATTTTTTACCTGCAAAATTATTTGGACTACAAATTTGAGTAACAGACCGAATTAAACTCGAATTGTTAAAATACAAAAGCGAACATAATAATGCAATTAAACCACCTTTTGAATGACCATAAATATCAATCTTTGAACTGTTGTTGATTTTCTTATATATTTCTTCTGCAAGAATTTCAGCAGAATATTTCCCTCTTGTTTTGAAATTATACTTAAATACAGCTATTGACTTATATTTATCTTCTAGAACACCTATTAAATGTTCTATCTTTTCTGTGAAACCTGATGCAAAAACATTCAAATTAATTCCATGAATCACTATGGCAATATTTTCATAATTTGAATCTCCTTTTCGAAAAGTTAGCTCATTGTCTTTCATCAATTTTTAATTTTTCAATTCGTATAAACCAAATTCTCTTCCTTAATCAGCTCCATCCCCTTAAACTTAAGCAGCAACTGCGCTACTGTCACAACATCCTTCTGACAATAAGTTTTTATTCTTTCAAGATCTTTATCTATCCAGTAAACGCTCCAGACCTGACTTCCGTCAATGTCGTCTTTTGGTGAATTGATCCCGAAAACTGCGGCAAGCAAGTTAAGCGAAGTATAACTTTTATAATCACCGAATTTCCACAGATCCATTGTGTCATGATGATTAACTTCCCACGGTTTTTTGCCGGCGTTATCTAACAATTTAGGGATCGGAATTCCGTTTATCAGACATCTTCTCGCAATATACGGAAAGTCAAACTCTTTCGAATTATGTCCGCAAAGAATGTATTCTTTTGAATTAACAAGTGTCGAAAATTCTTCCAGCAAAGATTTTTCATTATCACCGTAAAAAGACTTCAGACGAAATGAATATTCATTATTTTCAAAAGTAAAAAGCCCGACAGAAATACAGATAATTTTCCCGAACTCGGAATAAATCCCAGCACGGTCATAAACATCAGCTGCTGTTACACCGTCTTTAACATAATTATTCATTTTCTTAGCCCAGAGCTTTTGCCAGGTTTCATCAAGCTGATCATAAGATGAGTACTGCGGTACAGTTTCAATGTCGAGAACTAAAACATTCTTCAGGTCAATGTTGTCAAGCATAATTTATATTTTAGTTTTATGAATTTTTAAATTTAAAAATTGGGTTTTAACACAGAGACACAGGGACACAGAGAAAAAATAGTTAAATAATCAAATCCTCTGTGACTCAGTGTCTCTGTGTTGAAATTTACAAAGTTTTCTTAAGTCAGACTTCATTGAAATATCAATTTTTCGATTAATACACATTCTATATTCAAAGTATAAATTAATTTAATAGCTCTTTCAATTTCTCCAAATCATCAGTCGGCAAATTACATTTATAATCTTCGCAGACATAAACTTCATCTTTCTTTCCTTCGCTTACAATATTTGAAATGAATTTCGAAATATTCTTTAACTCATCCGAAGTATGAAGCAGAACTCTGTTTGGAATATATGTCTCATAAACTGAATTTATAAGCACTTTTAACTTCTCACTCTCCAAATTACCTGAAAAAATAATTTCCTTCGGCGAATTCAGATACAAACTCATCGCACAAAGCATTTGCGGACTTGAGAATGGCAATCGCTTCAGATCATAAGCAAATAATTTCAAACTGCTCTCGGCTTTTTCAATCAAATCTTTATTGTCAGTTATAAAACCAAGTCTTAATAAATTCATTATCTGAATTGAATTTCCTGACGGCTCCGCTCCATCATAAGTATCTTTTGTTTTCAGAATTATATCACTCCCGCCTTTTGTCACATCAAAAAATCCCGCTGATTCATTATCATAAAATTTATCGATTGTTAAAGTATTTAGCTCGATTGCAAGTTCAAGATATTTTACATCAAAACATGCTTCATACAAATCTATAAGTCCGGCAATAAAATAAGCATAGTCTTCCAGAGTCCCGTCAAACCTTGAATCACCATCTCTGTATCTGTGAAGCAAAGTTTTATTTTTTTTGTCATAAAGTTTATCCGAAATAAACTCAACTGTATTAATCGCATTATCAAGAAAAATTTTATTTCGAGTAGTCTGATAAATTTTTGCCAAAGCAGAAATCATCAGTCCGTTCCATGAAGTTAAAATCTTATCATCCAAATGTGGTTTAGGTCTTAAACTTCTTACAGCCAAGAGTTTTGCTCTTGAGTCATCTATGATTTCCGCAACTTCTTCAGGAGTTTTTCCAAACTTTTTTGCAGTTTCGTAAATATCATTTGCTACAAAAAGTACATTCTTCTTTCCAAAAACTTCATGCGGATCGTTAAGAGTATTTCCCATGATTTCAATTCCAAAAAAGAAATTGAATATCTTTGCATCTTCTTCGTCTAAAATACTTTCAATTTCATCTTTCAGCCATAGGTTATATGCGCCTTCGGATTTGACTGTTGGTTCGTTAATGTCAATGACACTTTCAGCGTCTTCAGCGGAATAAAATCCGCCTTCAGGATGTTTCAGATTTTCCAGAACGTACATTGAAGTATCTTCAGCAACAAATAAGAAAAATTTATTTTTTGTTGTAAGATAAGCGTTAATGTAAGTTGAGATCAGCTGCGCCTGATCATAGAGCATTTTTTCAAAATGAGGAACCCGCCAGATATTGTCAACTGAATAGCGGTGAAATCCTCCCGACAGATGATCATACATTCCGCCTTCATACATTTTTTTCAGAGTAAAAGTGATCATATCAATCGCTGAAAATTCTTTTGTATGATAATAATAATCCAAAAGAAAATTATAAACGACCGGTCTTGGAAATTTATTTCCCGAACCAAATCCGCCGTATTCATCATCATAAATTTTAGTAATCGCCCTGAAAGCATCTTCAAAAATATCTTTGTTTAATTCTTCTGAATTTTCAACTCTTGAACTTATTAACTCATTTAACTTATTAACTATCTTTTCACCACTTTCAATAACATCTTTTTCTTTATTCTTCCATACTTCGTGAATCTGCGTTATAACATCTTCAAAACCCGCACGTCCGTATTTTGCTTTTGGAGGAATGTAAGTCGCTCCGTAAAATGGTTTCAGATCCGGCGTAAGGAACATACTCATCGGCCAGCCGCCTGCTCCTGTCATTGACTGCAAAGCAGTCATATAAACCCTGTCAACGTCAGGTCTTTCTTCACGGTCAACTTTTACATTGACAAAATACTCATTCATTAATTTCGCAATGTCTTCATTCTCAAAAACTTCCCGCTCCATTACGTGACACCAGTAACATGTTGAGTATCCTATTGAAAGAAATATCGGCTTATTTTCTTTTTTTGCTAATGCAAAAGTTTCTTCATTCCATGGATTCCAGTCAACCGGATTGTGAGCGTGCTGAAGAAGATAAGGAGATTTTTCGCTGATAAGTTTATTTGATTTCATAAATGGAATTTACGAAAATTCAAAGTTTTTAGAAGTGGGAATTTTTTTGCCGCAAAGGACGCAAAGGATATGCAAAGTTCACGAAGGTATCTTTACTGAGTCAATTATACTTTTCCAACGACTCTGCGGAATTATAATTTAACCCTGATACTATTCCAAACGCTGTCAGGGTTATTATCTAAAAGGGTTTGTAATTGTTAATTTTTCTTCAATTTTTTGAGAATGGTTTAAATCTTCTGAATAAAGAATTGAACAATTGTTTTCGACAGATGATGAGAGAATTAGACTATCATAAAAAGAATATTTATATCGATTTTTTAATTCTAATGCCTTAACTATTGTATCTTCGGTTATAATTGCTAAACTAAAAGTGCTTATAAATCTTTTTACAGTTTCTGTTATGGTTTGTAAATCTAAAAGTTGCTTTTTAAAACAAACATTAATAAATTCATTTATCACTTGAGTACTGATATAAATAATATTTCCTGATTTGAAAATAGTTTTTACTTTCTCGGATTTAAATTTATCTATTGAGTAAATCAAAATGTTGCTGTCAAGAAAAATACTATCTTTCATTTGCTTCTTCTCTGCTAAATTTATAATTAGAAGGGAATGTTATGCTTACTTTATCTAGGTATTGAATAAGGGAATCAATTTTATTCTGCCCATTGGTTTGCTTTTTATCAATTACTATTTCAATAGAATTTTCTTTTAAAAACTTTTTAACACTGTTCAATTTTTGCTTGTCGTTTATTTTTATTTTAATTTCCATAATAATTTTTATTTTCTTTTATAAATTAATATTAATTATTCCAATTTTCAATCAATAACTCTTCTGCAGATTCCAATAAACCAATAGCTTGCTCTTTAGTTACTGATGGAAAATCCTCTAAGAATATTTCGAGATTTTCACCTGTCTCTATGTAATCAAATAAATTTCTTATGGGAACTCGTGTCCCATTAAATACAGGTTCGCCGCTTAAAATCTCAGGGTCAATATTTATTAATTTGTTATTAATAAAATTTAATTTACAAATTTAATAAGAATAACTTTTAAAAAGAATGTATATAACAAAGTTCACTAATGGTTTGAATATTAATTTTTAAAAGTTCTGAAGTTTATTATTGATTTTAAATGGGGGTGGGGGTATTTTGTAAAAGTTTTTAAAATTAAATGAAAGGAAAACAAGTTATGAAAAAACTATTTATTGTTTTATTCTTATCTATTTCAACCTCAATTTTTTCTCAGGGAAATTTTACAACTGAATGGGAAAGTCCAGCTGGATGGAGATTTAAAGGTGTATACAAACTTGATTTAAATTTAAACGTAAAGCATTTAATATTTTATGAAACTGCAAATTCTAATAATATCCGAATCTATAATTCCTTAACACATAATGTTGATTACTCATGGTCTGCTAATATTGAAGCAATAAATGGAATTACAGGTACATTTTATGGTGGAAGTTATACTGATTATTGGAGTGATCATTTTGATGTGACTGGAGATGGAATTAATGAGCTTATTGAAGGAAGTATAAGTAATGGATTTAGTGTGTTTAATCCCGTAAACGGATTAGCTCTATATTCAGGAGAATTTCTCGATGTTGGTGATTTTGATGGAGATGGGTATGTTGAGATTATTGATTTTGAATATAATACCGAACAAATTAAAATCATTTCAACTCCGGCACAAACGGTATCAGTAAACAACCAAAACGAAATAGTCAAAAATTACGAACTCAAACAAAACTATCCCAACCCATTCAATCCTACAACAACAATAGAATACTCATTAAACAAAAATTCAGATGTCAAAATAATTATTTATGATATTCTTGGAAAAGAAATAAATACATTAGTAAATCAGAAACAAGTTTCCGGAACTTACAAATTAAATCTTAATGCAAGTGCGTTTTCATCTGGGACATATTTTTATAGTCTAATTTTAGATGGAGTAACAGAGTCTAAGAAAATGGTTTTAATCAAATAAATTTTGAACAAACTTTAAATAAATTATAAAAAGAATGGAAAGTAATTATGAAAGTATTCATCAAATTATTAATTATATTTTTTGTGTTTAAAACTGCTACGGCGCAAGTAACTCAGGAGTGGGTAGCAAGATATAACGGTCCCGGAAATTCATCTGATCAGGCTACATCAATTGCAGTGGATGGATCTGGTAATGTATATGTGACAGGGAGTAGTAGCAGAGGCATCTTAGAAAATGGTGATTATGCAACAATAAAATACAATTCTTCAGGTGTTCAGGATTGGGTCGCATGGTATAACGGTTCGGGAAATGCATATGATGGTGCAAATTCAATTGCAGTGGACAACTCGGGTAATGTGTATGTTACAGGGCGGAGTAGAGGTAGCGGAACAAGTGATGATTATGCAACATTAAAATACAATGTATTCGGTGCTCTGCAATGGGTTTCAAGATATAACGGTACCGGAAATTTATTTGATGCAGCTAGTTCAATTGCAGTTGATGGTTCAGGCAATGTATATGTGACAGGCAATAGTTCAGGCAGCGGAACTAACTCAGATTATACAACAATAAAATACAATGCATTGGGTGATCAGCAATGGGTTTCCAGATATAACGGTACCGGAGATTTAAATGATGTAGCTAGTTCAATTGCAGTGGATGGTTTTGGTAATGTTTATGTGACAGGGAGTAGTTATATAAACGGAATAAACTATGATTATGCAACAGTAAAATACAATTTTTTAGGTGAACAGCAATGGGTTGCAAGGTATAACGGTCCCGATAATTTATATGCTTTAGCTAATTCAATTGCAGTGGATGGTTCGGGTAATGTATATGTGACAGGGTCTATTTATAGCATCGGAACTTACTCAGATTATACAACAATAAAATACAATTCATCAGGTGTTCAACAATGGGTTTCAAGATATAACGGTACCGGAAATGATGCTGATGAAGTTACTTCAATTGCAGTAGACGATTCAGGATGTGTGTATGTGACAGGGTGGAGTTCAGGCAGCGGCACAGAATTGGATTATGCAACAATAAAATACAATTCATTTGGTATTCAGCAATGGGTCGCAAGATATAATGGTACCGGAAATTCATATGATTTGGCTTCTTCTCTTGTATTAGATGGTTCGGGTAATGTTTATGTAACAGGGTGGAGTTTTGGCAACGGAACAAGTTATGATTATGCAACATTAAAATACAATTCATCAGGTGTCCAGCAATGGCTAAGAAGTTACAACGGATTCGGCGAAGATTCAACAGATGTTGCAAATTCACTTGCTGTGGACAACTCGGGTAATGTGTATGTTACAGGGCAGAGTATAGGCAACGGAACAGGATATGATTATGCAACTATAAAGTATTCACAATCTGTAGGCATCAAACAAATAGCATCCACAATACCGATGCGATTCAACATGTCTCAAAACTATCCAAATCCTTTTAATCCTGCAACAAAAATAAAATTCGATATAGCAAAGTCAGGTTTAGTAAAACTTAAAATATTTGATGTTTCGGGAAAAGAAGTTGCAACACTTGCAAATGAAAATCTTTCGACCGGAAGTTATGAAACTGAATTTGACGGAAGTAAATTAACAAGCGGAGTTTATTTTTATAAAATTGAAACGGGATCATTTACTGAAACTAAAAAAATGTTAATGATAAAATGATTCCACAATCGATGGTTACTGTCTCGCTTCAGTAGTCATTCTAATTCACTAACGAGCATTCACATTCATCCCTGACACCATTCCAAACGCTGTCAGGGTTTTTTATTTTGGAAAATCAAATAACATTCTTGTAATCTCAATTCATACTAATTAATTTGCATAAATACAAAATTCATTATGATAACAATAGACAAACCCGGAAAATCAAAACAAGAGCTATTAAATTCTTTAGAAAAACTAAAAACAGATTTTGCAAAAGAAATATCTGAATATGATATCAAGTTGTCTCCGATTGCTGATGGCTATAATCTTATAGGAAGTAAAAAAATAGTGTTCATTGAATTTTCGGTAGATGTGAACATCAAAGCCGGAGAAGGGAAGTATGTTATTGATTACACTTCAAAAAATGTTCCGCAGGGACAGATAGACAAAGCGATGGTAAAAGTTAAAGAAGTGCTTGATAAATGTTAAAATAAAAAAACCTGTCAGTATTCCTGAACTAACAGGTTTAAAATAATGGTGTTTCCTCATTCACTATTGCCTATTCACTATTGCCTATTCACTATTGACTATTGCCTATTCACTATTGCCTATTGCCTAATCACTATTGACTATTCACCGGATTATTTCTTATTAACAATCCCGAAACCATTTTTTTCAAGTTTTTTTACAACAGCATCGCCTTTGTAAGTAATATTTCCCATTCCGTTTTGCGTAATGTATATTTCTTTTTCCGAATTAACTTCAGCATTACCGACTGCGTTGCTTTCAATTCTTAAAGTCTGCGCTGTAAGTTCTGATGCCATTAAATTTCCTACGCTGTTCATTTCAATTTTTGCATTATTGACTTTTCCGGTTAAAGTTGTATTCCCTACTGAATTATTCTCAATTGCAAGATCATTACAATCAATATTAAGACTGATATTCCCAACGCTGTTATTCTCGATTCTGAGATTATTTAGTTTCAGTTGATTTTGAGAACTGACATTTCCGACACTATTCAGTTCTAATTTCTTAAGATCCCTGAAAGATATATAAACATTTAATTTTGTGGATTTCTCAATCTCCGTTCCTTCTTTTGTAGAAATAAAAAGCTTGTTGTCCTTTACTTTTGTAATGATAACAGGCAAAAGATTTCTGTCTGCTTCAACAACAACAGACTCTATATCCGCCTGAATAAGAGTGATATTGACCGCTCCGTCATTTTCTATATTATCGAATGATGCAAGAGACCTTGTTTCCCTTGCTACTTCTCCGTTACTTTTAAGATCCTGCGCTGATAAGAAATC
>WBZU01001858.1_pt1 | contig 15233 bp, 20 predicted proteins | sample 5204311 | NCBI WGS metagenome assembly WBZU01 (sample SAMN12344359, study PRJNA552823) | activated sludge metagenome | biome: Activated sludge suspended growth; feature: Nitrification reactor; material: Wastewater; isolation source: activated sludge from nitrification reactor of wastewater...
GAGAGCTTGACCGACCGCCGTGGGGTCCAAAACTTTGGCTACGATAACCTCGACCGACTGACTTCAGCCTCGTATCCGTGGTTGGGGACGCCACAGGCATTCACCTACAATGCCGTGACGGGTGACCGTGAGTCAGTCAGCTTGATTTTTAAGACAGTTGCTGACCCTATCAGGTTTCAGCCATACCGATACACCGCCTCGCGTGACACAACGGGAGAACCGTACGCTTTCGAGTGGTGGGATGTAGAAACGTGGTGTAGAATATCGTTACGACTTCTTTAGGAGGGTCGCATGGTACGGAGCCACTACGAGCCACCCTACCGAGCACGCGCGTTGAAATTACTCCCCTGGATTTGTGCCCACTGCGGGCGGGAGTTTGACGGCAAGAAGCTGAGTCAACTCACAATCCATCACAAAGACCACAACCATCACAATAATCCTCCGGACGGCAGCAACTGGGAGTTGCTCTGTCTCTACTGTCATGACAACGAGCATCAGCGCGATCAGGCCGGGCCTGGGCTAGACGACTCACCCTTGAACCGTGAATCCGATCGGCCGTTCACACCCTTCGCCCGACATGCCCACCTGCTCAAACGCAACAGGGCGGCCTGATCAAGCCCGCCCTACCTCCTACGACAAATGCCGAAGCGCTAATGAGAAACAGCCTCTCCTTCCGTAAGAAGAAGCGACGCGACAACAAGCCCCTCGACCAACAGCAGCACACAATCGAGATCCGGTTCGGGCAGATGAAGGATTGGCGGCGTATTGCGATGCGGTACGACCGCTGCACCCACACGTTCCTTTCCACCATCTGTCTCGCGGCCACCGTTACCTTCTCTCTCAAGGAATGAGTCCTGAGCCTAGGTCTCCATCATCTCCAGCCTGACATCGAATTCCTGTCCACAGGCCGTGCAGCGGATGCAGTCCGATTCGACGGCGAATTCGTCGGTGCAAATCCCCATACCTCCGCAATCCGGACATCGGACAAGCTGGACCCGCTCATCGTGGATCGTTTCGTAGTGAGCTCCGTGAAGACAATAAATCGGCTTTCCATCGAGCAGCCATGGTCGCCCTTGCCTATCGACGACCGGCAGGACGAGATAATGATGGTTCACGTAGACTTCCACGTCCTGCCGGTTGGTGAACCCATCTTTGATCAACCGACCCCCCACGACCTCGTAGAGCGCATGTCCTTTTACGATCGCCTTTGTCGGTCCCATAACTCCCTCCCCTCGCTCGCGATTGGGTTGTGCGCACACCCATCCTCCCCACTCCCACCGTCTCACCCGAACATTCCCCCACACTCATACCCACAAGGATCGAGCCAACACCATACCGTCATGCAGCTCGCCTGCGGATCGCTGGCGGATCTGGAATGCGATCACCCGATTCACCGGCATTTAACCTCGATGTCTGCTCCTCCTTGTGGTCATCCAAGGAAAGTAAGCGGATACACCCTATCAACATGATCACCATGGCTGTGAGACCGATGACGATTCCCCAATATCCCCATGACATAGATCACCCTCTCGCGCCATACGACGCGAGTCCTCTGTGAAAGTGTTTGCACGGATCTCCGCCGTCGAAACGCCTCAGAGGTCTGTGCCTCACCGGTTTCTTTTGCGGTAGACAGACAGCATCAACCTGTCCTTGTGCGAATGTGAGACAGTATGAGGTGAGGGCCCGTCTGGTGAGGAACGCGCACCCGGCAGGTCCGGACCGTTGGGATTGTGCTCCACGGAGGATCATGATCACCACCTCCAGAATGAGGCGGCAGCGACGTGACAGTATTACCCTACTCCTGGATGGTACCGAGATCAAGGGGGTCCATCCTGTTTTGGTTTCAATCACCACGGTTCAAGGTTCTCGACTCTCCACACGCGAGCCAACGGATCTTTCCTCTCAGAACAGTGCTTCGAAATTCCTCTATTTCAACAGTGGCAGTCCTGACGGAAGAATTGATACAGTACAGCCATGGAGTCTAAAGAACAGATCACCGTTACCGAACTCCGGCTCAGCTACCGGTACATCAAGGATCATCCATGGGTGGTCACGGCCATCAATGGCTTTCTCTCCGCTTACTTTATGGAACAGCCGAGCTTTCGGGTGCAACGTCACTTTGACGAATTGGAATCCGGCATGCACGTCTGGATCTGTGATGTGCCGAGTACGATGAAAATGACGACGCTCTTACGACGGTTGCAAGCGGATATTCCGCCCTGCCGATACAGTCATGTCACACCGGAGCCGACCAGCCCCCCCCAATATGTCATCGATGCGCATGACGCGAGTTGACGACGTATCATTGCGGTATTTTTCAAACCACGTGGCCGAAATATGACGGTGGAGTATAATGCACGATCATGAATCGTGTGCTGGTGCTCGGGGCCGGAAAGATCGGCTCTCTCATCGCTTGCCTTCTTAATCAATCCGGTCGGTACGAAGTCCATCTCGGCGACATGACCTTGGAGGCGCCGACCCATCTCGTCGACAGTCTCAAGTTGGAGCGGGTGACGCCGTGCCTCCTGGATGTACGACATCCGGATGCAGTCAGTACCTATCTTTCAACCCACCGGTTTGATGCGATTCTCTCGAGCCTCCCCTATTTTTGTAACCCCACGGTCGCCGGCCTGGCATTAACTCACCATATGCATTATTTCGACCTCACAGAAGACGTCGAGGTCACCAACCAGATCAAAGTCCTGAGCGCTGGAGCCACCCAGGCCTTTATGCCGCAATGCGGTCTGGCCCCGGGGTTCATCAGTATCGTGGCACACGAGCTCATGACGCATTTTGATACGTTGGACACGGTCAAGATGCGTGTCGGCGCGCTGCCGGTCCATCCCAGCAATGCCCTAAAGTATTCGCTGACCTGGTCGACGGATGGACTGATCAACGAATACGGCAATGTCTGCTACGGAATCGAAGAAGGTGAAAAAGTCCCGCTTCAGCCGCTCGAAGGCTACGAAACGATCGAGCTGGATGGTCTGCTCTATGAAGCATTCAATACCTCAGGCGGACTCGGTACATTGGCTGATAGTTATGCCGGCAAAGTCCGCACGATGAATTACAAGACACTCCGCTACCCGGGCCACTGCGACAAAATCCATCTGTTGATGAAGGACCTCAAGCTCAATGAAGACCGGGATACCTTGAAACGTGTGCTTGAACGGGCCGTGCCGCAGACCCTGCAAGATGTCGTGTTGATCTATGCCTCGGTCACCGGGACGAACAAGGATGGGTTTTTCGAGGAAAACTACGTGAAGAAAGTGTATCCACAATGCATCAAGGGCAAGCTCTGGTCGGCCATCCAAGTGACGACTGCGTCCAGCGTCTGTTGCGTCGTAGACCTTGTGTTGAACCGTCCTGAGCAGTACCATGGATTCATCACTCAGGAATCCGTCCTATTACGAGACTTCGTGGACAACGAATTGGGAGGTTGCTTTCGATGAGCACGAGTCATTCCGCATTGAGGGACCTTGGCATCCAGGCCGTGAACTCAGGTGGAAGTACCGGCAATGGGTGGTGGTCCGGTCGCAATGACGGGACCCTGCTCCCCTCCATCAATCCAACGACCGGGGAGCAGATCGCGGGTGTCTATCCTTGTTCATCAGAGGATTATCAACGTATCGTGAAAGAATCGGTTGAGGCATTTAGAGCCTGGCGCATGGTGCCGGCTCCTAAGCGAGGCGAGGTCGTTCGGCTGATCGGCCAAGCCCTCAGAGAGAAGAAGGATCAGCTGGGGACCTTGGTGTCCTTGGAAGTCGGCAAGATCAAGGCCGAGGGCGACGGAGAAGTCCAAGAGATGATCGACATGGCCGATTTCGTCGTCGGCCAGTCACGGATGCTCTACGGTGCCACGATGCAATCCGAACGGCCGGCGCACCGCATGAGCGAGCAGTGGCATCCATTGGGTCCGGTGGGTGTGATCACGGCGTTCAATTTTCCCGTGGCGGTCTGGGCCTGGAATGCGTTCTTGGCCGCGATCGCAGGCGATACCGTGATCTGGAAGCCATCGCCGAAGGCCCCCCTCTGCGCGGTCGCCATCCAACAGATTTGTAATCGCGTCATGCAACAACAGGGGTATGCCGGTATTTTCTCCCTCTGCATCGCCGATCAACCGGCGCTGGTCGAACAGATGGTCGAAGATGAGCGCCTGCCACTCATCTCCTTTACCGGTTCGGTGCCGGTCGGTCGACGAGTCGCGTCATTGGTCGGACAGCGTTTAGGCCGCACCCTGCTGGAACTGAGCGGCAACAATGCCGTCATCGTCGATGAGACGGCCGATCTTAATATGGCGGTCCGCGCGATTGTGTTTGGCGCGGTCGGGACCGCCGGGCAGCGTTGTACGACCACCAGACGTCTGATCGTGCACGAATCCTGTTACGAGGAATTAGTCGCTAGGCTTGTGAAGGCCTATGCGCAAGTTCAGATCGGCAATCCGCTGGAAAAAGAGGTCCTCATGGGACCGCTCATCGACCAGGTGGCGGTGGAGGGCTATCGAGCGGCCCTTGACGAGATCAAGCAAGAGGGCGGAGAAATTCTCCACGGAGGGCGTGTGCTGACCCGCCCCGGCTACTTCGTCGAACCGACGATCGTGCGGGCGCAGAACCACTGGCCCGTCGTGCAGCGCGAAACCTTTGCGCCTATTCTCTATGTGATGACATTCACGACGATCGACGAGGCGATTGCGATGCAGAATGATGTCCGGCAAGGACTGTCGTCCGCCCTATTTTCCAATGATGTCCGCCGGAGCGAGCGGTTTCTCTCGGTTACGGGGAGCGATTGCGGGATTGCCAATATCAATATCGGCACGTCCGGAGCCGAGATTGGTGGCGCGTTCGGCGGAGAAAAAGAAACCGGCGGTGGCCGCGAGGCAGGATCGGACTCCTGGAAGGCCTATATGCGACGCCAAACCAACACGGTCAATTGGGGGACGGAACTGCCGCTGGCCCAAGGCATTAAATTCGGTTCCTAGCAGGCTGTTGACAAAGCCCGCCGGCGGCGTTCTCGCATCATTCAGAGGCTCAACGTACGACAGAGAGTACGATTCGCCTCTTCGTTCGCTGCGGCGTTGCCGGAAGGCTTTTTTGAGCATCCTCACAGGAGTGACGCGTGAATGCCGCAGGGAATATTCCAACCACCAAGCTTTTCCACAATCTGGCATACGAGGTGCGATCATGATGGATGAAGCTCAGGCCCTCGACAATCTCATGGCACGAATGGTGGCCGACTATGTTGAGCATAATCAGGCTGCCGGCGTCCTGAAGGCCATGCTGGACGGAACCGGTGTCGGATTCATGCCGGTCATCGACCATGTCACCATCAGAACCTTGGATATTGACCGAGGCGCTGAACCCTTTGTGACCTTAGGCTATGCACACGATGAAACCTTGCAGTATGACGACTGGTACGCGAAGGTGTATCGCAAAAGTGGATACCCCAGTCTGTTCGTGGATCAGGCCTACCCCGATGAACGAGGCAAGACCAGTATCATTCCCGGCTGGGTGAACAAATTCGGGGACAAAGTCTTCCACCATGTCGCCGTGCGCGTTGAGGAGATCGAACAAGCGGTCGCCCGGTTGAAACAGAACGGTGTGGTATTTGCCGGCAACATCGTCGGAGAGCGTGGCGGCCACCTCCGACAGATTTTTTCTTCCCCTGAGATGGTCGATGGCCAGCCGTTTACCGTATTGGAGCTGGCCGAGCGGCACCGAGGCTACCTTGGGTTCCTCCCGCCGCAGGCCGATAATTTGATGAAATCATCGACCGGCAAATAAGATGTGGTCCGGTCGAGCGGTAGTGAGTCGCCTACGACCGGGTGAACCAGCTGCAGATCCCGCTACCCCATTTCCTGCAAGACATGATCGGGATTTCGATCGCGGGCGATCGTCTTCATGAGTTGGTCGCCGAAGAGGACGACGACTCGATCCCGCTGGTCCTTCACCATCATGGACGCTGACGGTGACTTGAAGGTAGACGGATCTCCCTCCAGCCAAGCGCTGCAGCTGAATGGCAGCGCATCAAGGATGGTTTCGACGCGATACTCGTGTCGGAGCCGGTATTGCAACACATCGAACTGCAGTCGACCAACAGCGGCGATCAAGATCTCCTGATCATGGAGGCTGCGCATGATCTGGACCGTCCCCTCCTGCGCCATCTGGGTGACTCCCTTGTCGAACGCTTTTCGTTTTCCGACATCCGTCGGTCGCAGACGCGCGAAGATCTCCGGTTGGAACTGCGGCAACGGCTTAAAATTGAACCCTCCTGTTAAGGAGACCGTATCTCCGATCGCGAAGACGCCGGGATTGATGATTCCAATAATATCCCCCGCGTACGCCTCCTCGACCGTACTCCGCTCCTGTGCCACCAGGCTATGCGGCCGTGCCAAGCGAATGTCCCGACCCAGTCGATGATGTTTCACGACCATATCGCGCTCAAAGCGCCCTGAGCACACGCGAAGAAATGCCGTACTATCACGATGTTTGGGATTCATATTCGCTTGAAGCTTGAACACATAGGCACTGAACGGCATGTCAATCGGATCAACGGTGAGCTCGGACCCATCCTCTCGGTCCGCCAAGCGTGCGCCGGGGCTGGGCGCCAACTCCACAAAGGCGTCCAGGAAACTCTCGATACCGAAGTTCGTGAGTGCGGAAGCAAAAAAGACCGGGGTCACGTCTCCGCTAAGAAAGTGTTCCCGTGTGAACGGGTTCCCGGCAATCTCCAAGAGTTCCAGATCATGCTGCACTTGCGTCAACATCTCTTCCGTCACTCGGCTGTGTGAGCCAAGCTCGGTGAACGGCAACATATCAGTCTCTACTCTGGTCGCTCCACCATGCATGGTCTTACTGAACAGCTGCACTTGACTATCTGCTCTGGTCACAATGCCCACGAAATCGCTGCCCGATCCGATCGGCCAGTTGATGGCACTCGCGTGAATATCCAACGCCTGTTCAACCTCAGTCATGAGATCCAGAGGAGGGCGTCCAGGCAGATCCATCTTGTTGATCAACGTCAGGACCGGAATCCGCCGCATGCGGCATACGGCAAAGAGTTTGCGCGTCTGCGTTTCCACACCTTTCGCCGCGTCGATCACCATGATCGCGCTATCCGCAGCGGTCAAGGTCCGATAGGTATCTTCGGAAAAGTCCTGGTGGCCCGGCGTATCGAGTAAATTGATGACCGCGCCCTTGTACGGAAACTGCATCGCCGACGCGGTGATCGAAATTCCGCGTTCCTGCTCCATGCCCATCCAATCCGAAGCTGTCGTCTTTCCACCCTTGCGTCCGCGCACCATGCCGGCCGTGCGGATCAAGCCAGAATACAGCAGGAGTTTTTCGGTCAGCGTCGTCTTCCCGGCATCCGGATGGCTGATAATGGCAAAGGTCCGCCGTTGCCGAGTCGCAGCCGCCAGTTCACTCAACGTAGTCGTGTCAGACATCATGATTGGCCCGGCAGTCTATCATATTGTGTCTAACAGGGTGCTGAAAAAGTCCGCCAGCGGCGTTCTCGCATCGCTCAGAGGCTCAACGTACGGACCAGAGTACGATTCGCCTCTTCGCTTGCTGCGGCCTTGCTGGGCGGCCATTTTGAGCACCCTGCACGGCCAGTTAGAGTCCTCTCAAACTTCGATACCTGTGATGGCCGCAGAAGCCAAAATGAGTTTTTCCGCAACCTGCTAAAAGAGGAGTGTGATCATCCGGGGAAATCACTGGGAAGCTCGAATCCAGATCGCTCTACCGCGCGACGAACGGCACCCAGAACAGCCGGAGTATCGGAACAAGGCAGCACGGTCACTTCAGGAGCCGCACGAAGTCGAATCACCAACTGGTCAATGTCCTCGCCAAGGAGTGTGTCACAGGTGTGGTAGAGGCCCTCCGGACCTTCCTCGAGCAGATTATGCTTTTCAAGAACAGAGCGCAACGTCGCCAAGACCCTGGACGTGGGAGTCGGCATCAGTAAGGCCGCAATCGCCCCATGATCGAGCCTGAGTTTTGCCGCGATGGGAAGCGGCTCTCCCCCCCGCTGTCGCAGCGCCGCAGGAAGTAAAATCTTCTCCTCGATTCCAATATGACGCAACAGTCCGGCCCGAAAGCCATCGTAGGATTTCCGTTCCACGCGGCCGCCTCTATCAATCGCCGATTCCAGCAACCGCTCAAGTCTCCGGTGATCGTCCACCAGAATGCGGGTGATCGATCCGTTCCTCTCACCGTCAGCAGGCCCCATCGAGACAGTCTCCTCGACAACCGCTCCAAGAACACGTGATGCCCACGTGGTTCCGACCTCCATCAGTCATCACTTCATACAGCATCGGTACCTGCCGCGACGGAGCATACCGGTTTGGGAGGTCACAATTCCATACCTTCTTCAAACTGCAGGGGATCGGCTGGTGTCGGACGGTCAGAATACAGCCGGCTCCATGGCGATCGGACATCCAGTCTGTTCCAGCTGTGCGTTCAGTGCCAGACTGCTTGAGCGTAGACGGCGAGAACCGAGATGAAGAAAATGACGCAAGCGGTGGAGAATGAGGCTAGAAGGGAGAATGGACCAGACGGCTGAAATCGCGCCCGCCGAGTACGAGGGAATCGCATCAGGCAAAACGTCATAAACGAGGCCGCTGCTCCTGTGAGTGCCAGAAGAATGTAGACTGTGTCCATGCAGACACCCAACTCCCCTGCTACGTCAGAACAAACAGCAGGCCGGCGCCTCCAATCAGAAGGAACAACGCCCAGCGAAGCAATCCCGCTCGCGCATCGGACTGTTCTTGTTGAATTCGTTGTTGCAGGGCGGGGTGACTGTGCAGATAGGCGGCAACAGAGGCTTTGGCCTCGTTCACGTCGACCTGCTGTTCGTGACGAACCAACGTGATCGCATCAAGCACTTGCCCTCGCCACAAAGCCGCCACAGCCGCTTCGGAGAGGGGGTGGTCAAAGAGCGACTGTTGCGCGGTCTCAACAATCGGCGGGTGAAGTGAGGAGGGTGACATAGGCTGAGAGACAGCCTACCACCATCATACGAGCGGCAGAAGCAAATCAACAGAATCGGCAGCAGAATTCATCACGCCACAGCGAGCCCTGAACCTACCGGTATCAGTGCTCCTCGTCGCGGATACCGTGCTGCGATGCCCCCGATGGACCAAAGAAACCGCTTACAACTGCTTCGGCCACAGGGAGCTGAGTTCCGGATATTGAGCCCGGTAGTCGGCGTGGCTCGCACGAATCACTTTGAGCGCTTCCTCCCGGCCATACACGCTGGTAATTTCCACCTTATTATGTTGAGTCGTCCCAGGCGCGCTCTTGTAGGTCAGAAAATAATGCTGTAGGCGATCCATGAGCGCCGACGGACATTGTGAAATATCCGTGAAGCCCCCGTACACCGCGTCGTCCCGCATGACGGCAATAATCTTGTCATCGGCTTCCCCGCCGTCGGCCATGCTCAACCCACCGATCGGGAGGGCCGTGAGTAAGATATCGCTATGCGGAATATTTTTTTCCGACAGGACACAGATATCCAGCGGGTCACCGTCCCCGACCATGCCCTTCCGACGGGCTCGCTTCGCAAAGATCCCCGCCACCTGCTCTCCGGAATAGGTCTGCGGAATCAGGCCGTAGTAGACCGGACAACAATTGGAGAACCGCTGCGGCCGATCAACCTTGAGAAACCCGCTGCGTTTGTCGACTTCATACTTGACCGTATCAGTGGGAACAATTTCGATATAGGCCATGACGACGTCCGGAGCTTCCTGCCCGATCGATACGCCGTGCCATGGATGCGCCTTGAACATCAGCCCGAGCAACCGCTGAAACGGGTCGCTGCCGCCATGCGCTTCATTACTTCTCTCTGCCGTCTTCCCGCTGGTCTTCACTCTCTGCCCTTTCATGTATCCTCCCCCTCCCTAGTACGAACCGCTCTTCACTCTCAGCCCACTGTGCACTTCAGGCTCAGTATGTCTCAGGCATTCCGAGAGGGCAAGCAGATGCCGAGAAAAGCTCTTTCACGCTTCGCTAAGATTATGGTGTTCACGGACTAGCATCGCAAGACTCTCCATCCAGAGAAGAATGTGCCGGCGATTGGCGGCACGAGTGTGGGACTTAAGTTATTCTTCAAAAGGACCGAATAAATACGGACTGTTACCTGGATCGCACATTACAACGCCGGACTGGCCACACACACTATGGCACACCCGCACGCATCTGAAACACAACCCAACGGACCAATCCCGACGAGACCAGACGACCTCACAATCGGCATGTACGTAGATCTGAATTGTTCGTGGTTCAGACATCCGTTTGCGAGCAAGACCTTCACCATTACATCCGATAAGGAATTGACCATCATTCGTGGCCTTGGACTGGACACTGTGCTGGTTCATCCCGCACGATCTGATTCTGAAGGTGCCCCACAAAACTCCCACAATGATGGCGATGGAAGAACAACCGCAGCGCCCACCCTCCCTGATACGACAGGACCGGACACCGTGCGCTGCGATACTCCTGCTCCTCCCCCAACAATCGTCCAATATAAAGAGAGCCTTCAGCAAGCCAACATGCTGTATCGGCAGACCGTCGCTGAAAGCTCACAAGCGCTCAACGATATCAAGAACGGATCTGAATCCGGTCTGGTTGCGGCAAAGCAGATGATCCATGGGCTGACAGAAATCCTGGTCAGTGACAACGCCTCGAGCGCCATGGGAAGTTTGTTGGGCGCCCAGGAGCTCGACGATCTCAGTGTTCTGCATGCAATGAACGTTGCCGTACTCTCCATGCTCGTCGGACGCCAATTCGACCTTGGCCATGAAGCCATGCATGCACTCGGAACTGCCGGATTCCTGCACGACATCGGTGAGCAGGCGCTCCCCCCTGATCTCCGACACCGGAGCTGGGCCAGTATGAATACCGAGGATCAAAAAGCGTTCCAACAACACGTAGATTTTGGGCTCAACATGCTGGCCCAATTCCCAGGACTTCCGGATGACGTACTCAGCATCATTCGAAACCACCATGAACGGGTCGATGGATCCGGCTATCCTGCCCGGATACGGGGCGATCAACTGTCGCTTCTCTCTAGGATTCATGCGGTGGTAGATGAATATGAAAGCCTGGTGAATACACCGGATCCTCTCACGACCATGACCCCCACAGAAACTTTGTCCAAACTGTACACTAACGCCAAAACAAAATTCTCAGAAGAGGTCGTCGTTGGACTTATTCAAACACTAAGCGTGTATCCGCCTGGAACGGTCGTCGCCCTCACCGATCATTCGGTTGGACTGGTCGTCAGCATCAATCTGCACTCCCGTATGCGTCCCCTCATTGTGCTTTACGACCCTACCGTCAACCAAGCAAATCCTCACATTGCCGACCTCAGTAAGGACCCTACCCTCTCCATCGTACGAAGCATCCCGAGAAGTGAGCTCTCGCAGGAAACCTCCGACTATCTCAATCTGACAAAGTGGACAGGATTTTTCATCAGTTCCTCCTTAAAAACATTGGAAGAGGATCGGGCAGCCTAGCAACTCCTGCGCATCGCCAATCTCGAAGACTCCGCCCGGGAGAATTTGGTTCACCGGCACTGAGAATACCTCCAGACCATCATCAGATCCCTCACCGTTCCCGATCCTTCGTGCAGCATCCAACTACCGCTACTCACTTCCCACGAGCTCTTGCAATCACTGCCGCCACATCATTCAACGTGATCGTCGCATCGAACAACTCCATCCCGACCAACTCCGTCAACTGCACGGCATGAGCGCCAACCTTGGCGACCTTGCCTTCCACGTCTTGCCCCGAACACAACTTGACCTTCACACGTTTTCCAACGTGCTGCTCAAGCAAGGACTTCATGACATTCGGGCTATCGATGTCCACCATCCCTTCGTCGACCGCGACAGCTGGCGCTGGCCCAGCAACGCCAAGCCCGACGAGTAACGCACACGCACAGATTGCCCTGCTTATGCTTTTCTGCATCCTGTCCCCCTTGATGGATATTTTCACGATCGTACGGGCCCTCACGAGGCCGGAGCTTACCGCGAGTACGTAAGAAAGTCATCTACCGTCTCGTTCGCCACCAACCGGTCGAAGGCCACAACAAGAAAGCCGACTGCGCACGGCGGAACACGAGCCTCCACAATCGCATGAATACAGGTATTCATAGCCAGCGCGCACTCGGCGCACGACCATCGCATCGTAACGAACAAGTCCATTACCACCCCCTTGCACAACTTTGAAGAAAAATGGATGTCTCTTCTTTTTTTCGCTAGACTGAGTCCGCAATCATCACCACCTCTGAGCAGCTTCATGACTGTGAGGAAAGGCGCTTACCAAGCCAAATCGGTGAGCCCGTAGATCCCGTGACGACTCTCCCCGCAAAAATATCCGAGGCTCAGCATAAGACCCGTGCCTCGCTGGTGGTACGGGCCGGCGGCGTCTATTTTCTTGTCGCGCTCGGGGTCGGATTCGTACTCGAGATCGTTCGGCTTGAAGTGATTGCTCTCCATATCAGCGAACTGATCGCTCGATTACTCGAAGTCCCCAACACCCTGTTGGCCATGATCATCGGCGCGAAATGGACGATCGACCGCTTCCATCTGCCGCCTCTCCCGCGTATACGGCTCGGCATCGGGTTCGTGGCCTTCGTCCTGATGATTCTCACGGAGTCAGCGGTCGTCCTTCCGCTTCATGGCCTCACAATCGATGAGTACATGGCCCTTCAACACGCCGTCGCGGGGATGTTGCCGGTCGGAGTGCTCGCCGTGTTGACCGGCATGCCGTTGCTGGTCAGCTATCGATGGGAACGCTGAGGTGAGTGAGTGGGTGCATGCCTGGCCGGACCGTCTCCACCCGATTGAGCTGACGACATCGACGATCACCTTCTCACTCCCGAATCTATTCCTCGATCCGCCTATCGCCACTCACAAGACTCCCCGGAACCTCAGCCTGAAGTCTTGACAGCCATGCCCCCTCTTGTGAGATACGAGTGAGACGACTGAGTCCTGCGTCTCCCCAGACCGTCATGGTCAAACCACAAGCCTGTGATGTGTTCGACCGCTATACAGGAGTGATTGATGAGCCCTATCAAATATCTCGCGTGGTTAAGTCCATTGATCTGTATGACCATCATCACGACCGCGATAGCATCAGAACCTGCTGATCCAGAGTCAGCCGTCCGGCGTCTCGTTCGAGCCAATGCCGAGAAGGACTTGCCGACACTCTCTCGCATGATGGCTCATGACGCCGATATCATCAGCTACGGGGTTGCCGGTCGGAAATATGTCGGATGGCCTGAGCTTGAGCAAGGCATGAAGGAGGAATTTCTTAACGCTCAGAAACTGGAGATTCCCATTAAAGAACTGACGGTGTGGACGAAGCGAGACCTTGCTTGGTACGCGATGGAACTCGATTATATTCGATATGTGATGGACGGCACTGGACTCCAGAAAACAGTGCTTCCGATGAGAGAAACCGGCGTGCTGGAACGACGCGATGGCCGATGGCAACTGTTATCGTGGCATGAATCCTTTCGATCCGCTCAATTGAGCGCTCCACTCGTTTCACCTTCAGCCGGATCTTCGCCACAAGCACGTGAGAGCACACACCCCTCACCTGCCACCGATCTGAGTGGAGAGTGGGAGATCCTTGAGGTTGAAGATGACAAGCGATATAGAGCGACGTTCGACCGAAATGGAAATGGACCGTACACCCAGCATGGCGGTCGCTTCACGACCAACCAGGTGATGAACCGCCTATGGCAAGGCACCTGGCAACAACCGGGTAATGATCGAGAGGGTGGATTTGAAGTCCTCCTCTCAGAGGACGGCACGCAGGCCAAAGGCATCTGGTGGTACAGCAGAGTCGGTGCACAAAAGAATATCCCTCCGCGAGAACACGGCGGGACCTATCACTGGAAGAAGGTTGCGCCGTAGCTGATTCAAAGGCGATGCGCGATCCATCGACTTGGGTATCGAGATGCGCTAGGCAATGAAGTATGGAGAAGAAACGAGTGGGTCAGGCCGGTGGGGGAAGGCTTAGACCACACTGGGAGGCGATTCCCTGCCATTGATACTCTCTGGCTGACATTTCTTCTCCTCCGAAGAGTTCTGACACGGTACGCCCGCCTGAGTTTTCATATTCGCCATCGTTTCCTTCTTTCAGAGGGTCCTTGATGAGACTGCGCCTACCAGGCCGCAATCATTGGCATCGTCCATGGTGCTGCGGCCTGGAGAACTTCTCGTGAGAAATTCCGTCTCAGGATCTGCACCAGAAGTCTTATGGTTCACGGTTCCTCTCATTCATAAACCATTGACTACACATTTCTTAGAAACCATCGAGCACTACACCTTGAGGTCATGAGCGCGGTCAGCTCACCAGTGAGTTCCACCTCTCCATACTTTCTCTCCAGCTCCTTGTTATGGACTGGGACACCTCACATCGGTAGAATGTTCACACATTCAAATACCCGTCACCTCACGACATCCTGGTTCTTCCGGAGGGCACTTCATGGACACGCACCGCTGGATACTTACTCACATGGTCACGGTCTTTGGAATCACGGTCAGCCTCGTTCACCTTCTTCTCACCCTGACACCGGATGTACATGCCGAGTCATTCAACATCAAACCTGGGGCATGGGAGATGTCCGTGACAACCGTCACATCAGGAATGAAGCTTTCGCCTGAACTGTCGGCAAAGATGGCACCGGCACAACGGGCTCACATGGAACAGATGATGAAGGCCAGAGAGGGCAAACCCCAAACAAGGAACGCCCAAGCCTGCATTACCAAGGAGGATCTGAGTCAGGATCGGATCATCAAGGAGATGGAAGACGAAGACGAGGACACGGCGGTACAGTGCAAGGTCAAGATACTGTCCAAATCCTCTACCAAGCTTGTCCTCGACCAACTGTGCCCCGGCCCTCCCAGCGCGACCACCCATTTCACCATTGAGGCAAAATCAGCCGAAAGCTTTGCAGCAGTTGGAGATCGACAGGAGACAGGGTCAGGCAAGTCCCATATCGACATCAAAGGAAAGTGGGTCAGCGCGAGCTGTGATGGACTGGATGAGTAGCACTTAATCTTCATCCAATACTTTTACTCTTCAAGTGAAACGTGCGGTAGGGTTGGAGCAGTCTCGGTCGACTCTTATTGTTTCAATCGCGGGGCTCTTGAGGGACACCACGAGTCGGGGCACACTGATTGTCCGATGACGTTCCCAAACCCAGATACGGCACAATCA
>WBZU01001343.1_pt2 | contig 15231 bp, 12 predicted proteins | sample 5204311 | NCBI WGS metagenome assembly WBZU01 (sample SAMN12344359, study PRJNA552823) | activated sludge metagenome | biome: Activated sludge suspended growth; feature: Nitrification reactor; material: Wastewater; isolation source: activated sludge from nitrification reactor of wastewater...
CCTTTTATTTCTATTCTTGCTGAGAAATAGGTTTACTACAAAATAATTTCAGCAATGTTTTTTGCTTGAATCTGGCGTGAATATTTTTTATACTGAGTAGAATTTTTTCTCAATACTTCTTGCGCTTTCCATTTATTAAGCAAGCCTACCAAACCTTCTTTTATTCCTTTTGCATCGCTGTGTTCAAAACTAATTCCGGCTTCGCACTCTTCAATTATTTGAGCAGCTTCACCATTTACAGGACCTAAACAAAAAATAAATTTTTGTGAAGCAAGGTATTCAAATAATTTCCCGGTTAATATACCTTCATTGCCTTTTACATCCGGAATGGCTAGCAAAACCAAGGTACTACGCATCAAATAGTTAATTGATTCGGCATGCGAAACATGGTTTACAAACTCAACTGCATGGTATAACTTTTTCTCAAATTGACCTTTTTGAACACCGGCAACACTGCCCACAAAACGCAGTTTAAATTTTACGTCTTTGTGCTCATTTATTAATTCTTTAACTCCATCAATAAAGGCGTCAATTTTATAATCAGCTGTAATAGTTCCGGTGTAGGTAATCACAAACTCGGGAGGATTATCGGCTTGTTTATTCGCAAAATCATTCTCATCAAAACCATTGGGAATAACATGAATTTTTGAAAGATCAACTTTAGTGGTTTTACCGGCAAAACTATTTTTAATCGCTTCACTTACTACAATCAAATGATCGGCTTGTTCAATCACCTCACGCTCATAACGGGCATCTTTCTTTTTTGCCCAGCTTGTGTGGTAAAGCTTGTTGTAGTAATAAATATCGGTCCAAGGGTCGCGTATGTCGGCAATCCATTTAAGCTTGTATTTCTTTTTAAGTTTTAGTCCAATAAGTTGTGATGATTGAGGCGGACTGGTAATAAGAAAAGTATCGATGTTTTGCGATTCAATTAACTCACAACATTTTTCAAAAGCGTAATTATTCCAACCGATTCTTCCATCAGGAATAAAAAAATTGCCTCTAATAAAACGCATCAGTTTTTTAAACAAGGTAACTTTTCCTTCATTCGCAAATCCTGCAAAAGGAATTTGCTTTTTTCGTGAAAGCAACTTGTAAAATTCAAAAGGCTCGAAGGTGCGAGTAGTATGTACTTTTATTGATTTAGGTACTTCGTACAACAATGAATTATCAATAACCGGATAAGCAGCTTCACCGGGGTTTACTGTAACAACAACAGGTTCAATACCAAATTCAGGAAGGTATTTCGAATATTTTAACCAACGCTGCACGCCTGCACCACCGCTTGGCGGCCAATAATAACTAATAACTAGAACCTTTTTCAAAATGTGTTTTGTGTATGTTCAATCAATGCGAAGTCCTAATCAAAAATGTTGTTAGAATAAGCTTGCTGAATGTTTTAAGCTTGCGAATTTTTTCTTTTCCACTCCATGTACATTGCTCCTCCTAAAACCAGATACAACAGTATTGAACTGGCAAAGGCAATTTGTTCGCCGGTTTTATAGGTTTTAGGTTCAAACTTAAATTCAATAGTATGAGCACCTGCCGGAATACGCATGGCACGTAATACATAATTGCATCCAAAATAATCGTGCTGCTTACCATCAATATAGGCATTCCATCCATCGGGATAATAAATTTCTGAAAATACCGCTAGCATATCTTTTGAGGCATTACTTTTATACACTAAATAATTTGGCTGATAGCTCGTTAAACCAATGCTGGCACTAGAGTCAAAGCCGGCAGTAAATCCTGAAAGATTAGCTTCGTACTTTTTGTCAACTACCATAAATTCCTTCGGCTTTATTTTGCTTAAGGCAGCCATTTCTGAATCGGCATTAGCTACAATTTTGTAGTTAGGTACGAACCAAGCATTCCCACAAGCTACCGGATTACGCTGCGCAATGGGTTGTTTTTGTTCATCGCTCACAATAAAGTACTTAGTGTTCAACATGTTTAATACTTCCATGTTGTTTTTACTGATTTGCATTTCAATTAATTCTTGATAGCGCTTCAATTTAGCACCATGGTAACCTCCAATTGATTTATGAAAATAAGATGTACTTGCATCATTAAAAGTACTCACGGTAGTATTAAATACTCTAAAGTTAGGATCCTTATCACTTAAAATTTGCTGATTGGCTTGTGTCATATCAAAAGGAGAGTCAACCAAACTTTTTGAAACGAAATTTTCTTTGTTTAAATAGCGCTTATCCACTACCCACATATCAACCAAAATTAAAAAGCCTAAAGCTCCTATTAAAATATTCTTATTAAAGTTCTTGATAGAATAAGCGAATACTACACCTGCACCCAATAGAATAAAGAAAAAGCTGCGCAATGCATCCGCAGTAAATATGCTTCTACGAGCTTCTTCAACACCTGCTAAAAATACATTTATTTGATCCTGGCTCAATTGGCTTTTCTTTAATTGGGCTGTTATGTCCTCGTATTCACCAACTTTGTAAAAATCCATAAATAAGTTGGGTAGCATGTAAAATAACAGGCACAAACCACCGGTTAATCCGAAGGCTATATAAAACTGCTTTCGTTTTTCTTTTAATAGTTGAGGCTGCGTATAAATTTCTTTCACAGCGAGTATTGCTAATAATGGAATGCACAATTCAGCAATCACCAAAATCATCGATACTGCGCGGAATTTATTGTAGCCCGGAAAATTCTCAAGGAAAAATTCGGTCAAAGGCATAAAATTTTTTCCCCATCCTAGCAATATTGAAAAAACAGTAGCAGCCAGTAACCACCAGCGTAAGTTGCTTTTCACGATAAACAATCCCAATACAAATAAAAATACAACCAAAGCTCCGGCATAAACAGGACCTGAAGTAAAAGGCTGGTTCCCAAAATACGAATCAACATTAGCAATGTATTGACGAAATTCTGGATCTACTTTTTCGAGGGCACTTTTGTTATCGCCTATGGCGCCTGAGGAACCTCCATTAAAGTTTGGAATCATTAACGAAAACGTTTCGCCTTGTCCGTAACTCCAGGCAGTTGCATAATCTTTATCTAATCCGGAAGTTTTATTTTCTTTATCGTGGGTAAGGTCGGATGTTCCTCGAGTGGTATACTTTCCGTAATCAACCGTTACCCACAGGTTGGTGATGTTTGGACCTACAGCTAGCAAGGCAGCTACCACTAAAAATGCACTCGCCTTTACAAATTGAGGTAATGCCTTAACTCTAATAGCATCAATAATTTCTACTACTACAAGTAAGGCAACGCAGAGCAATAAATAATAGGTAATTTGTAAGTGGTTTGCCGATAATTCAAGCGAAAGTGCCATGGCTGTAATAGCAGCTCCCAATAAAAATTTTCCTCGGTAAGTCATAATAATTCCGGCTATAACAGGCGCCATGTAAGCAATTGCATAGCCTTTTGGATTGTGTCCTGCTTCAATTAAAATTAGAAAGTACGACGAAAAACCAAATGCTAATGCTCCAACTACGGCTAATAAAATATCGACTTCAAGCGTGAGCAATAAAAAATAAAATCCTAAAAAACAGAGCAATACAATAGGAGCGGGGTGAGGCAAGCCAAATGAAAATACCTTGGTTAAATTTTTTACCAGATTTGATGGATACAAAACCGAAATTTGATAAGCCGGCATACCGCTAAACATGGAATTTGTCCAAAGTGGTTCTTCACCGGGATGTGCTTCACGGTAGTCGACAATTTCTTTCGACATGCCTTTAAAGTTCGAAACGTCGGCTTGTTTTAATTTTTTTCCTTCCAGTAAAGGACTAAAATAAACCAAAGTAATTAGTATAAAAGAAAGCACAGCAAGCGCGTGCGGAATGATTTTTTTAAGAGAATTATTCATAAAAAGAATGGATTGTAATTAGGGCAAAAATAGAAAAACTTACTTCACTTCTTCATAATCAACATAATCGCCTGCCTTTTCTGATTTAGGCGGGATTTTGTTTTCAGGAATAAAGTCAACGTTTACTTCACCCTCAGGCTTTTTTTTGTTGATGTTGTTGAAATTATTTTGGGTGAAATGGATGGAAGAGGCAGATGATTTTGAACTGTTTCCAAAAATTCGAAATAAAATAAAAACTACTACTAGGGTCAATAAAAAATCTTGCATTTAAATAAATGTTGCTTTTTCAATTTTGTAAGTAAATCACTCTTCGTTTTTTTTGCTCAATGTATTTAATTTATCCAATAATTGTTGAATCATAGTATCCTTTTCTGCGATTATACTTTTGTAATTCGTTTCAATTTTTTCATAATTTTCTGAAAATATATAATGATTAAAATTACCCGAATTGGTACAATTATTAAATATGGTACTATCTGAGTAATTTTTAATTATTTCAACATCCACTTCCAAAGCACTCGCAATTTGAATTAATTTTTCTTGTGAAATATGTATTTCACCGCGCTCAATTCTGCTGTAAGCATTTTGACTTAGGTTTAATTTACCGGCAATGTATTCTTGAGAAAACCCTTTAATTTCTCTAACTTTTCTTATTTTATGAGAAATTACTGTACTGAAATTATCCATGTGTTGGTTATTATTTAAAACCGTTCTAGGTTTATTTTAAAACCAAATGTAAGGCTTAATTTATATTGTTAAAAAATATTTTTGATTGAAAGTTCACTAAAATAAAACTATAAATGAAAATGAATATGAAAAAGTACCTTAATAGCTATTTTCTTTTTTTTGTAATCTTTCTACTCAAATCTACAACTACAACCTTTGCCCAAAACCATGGCGATATTGAATTACCACCCGATGGCGACCCCAATTGCGCTGCAAGTTTAAATGCGCCTTTGTCATCACAAGATTGGTTTGACTGTCCTACTCCTGGAGATATAATGCATTGTCAACGATTTGTTGAAATAGGAAGAAATTTATTTCCTACCAACAAACTCGAAGTTAGCCATGATGATAATGACAGAAGGCGTGAGGGTATTTCAATTAATAATACCCGTGAGGATTTAGTGCGAACCAACGAAATTTATTTTCGAAAAAACGACGCTGAACATTGGGCTATTGGGAATGATTTTACCACCGATGGTAACCATAATTTTTTTATTTGGGATCATTTAAATGAAATTACGCGAATGTTTTTTACAGGCGATTCGCCTGATCTTGCATACATAGGAGTAAACAATAATTTGACACCAATTGCCACTTTAGATGTAAACGGAAATTTTAGAGCTTCAACTTTAGCTAGTCCGCCAGCAAATTCAGTAGTACAAGCCAATTCACAAGGCATACTTCAAAATGTTGCGATAACTAATTTTGCAAGTGTTTTGGCATCGGGTGTAAATTATTGGACCAAAACTAATAATGAATTATCTTATGCTGCGGGCAATGTTTTTATAGGCTTTACTCCGCCATGTGTTTCAGGATGTGCAAATCCTTTATATAAATTATATGTAGAGGGAGGTATTATGGCACGCGACATAAAAGTTACAGCCACAACCCCCTTTCCTGATTTTGTTTTTGATAAAAAATACCATTTGCGAAGTATTCCCGAACTAGAAAAATATATTTTGCAAAATAAACACCTGCCTAACTTTGAAAGTACAACAGAAGTAGAAAAAAATGAAGGTTTTGAACTTGGAGCAATGCAAAGAAAATTGTTACAAACTATTGAAGAGCAAGCACTCTATATAATTGACTTACAAAAGCAAATGGAAGCTTTGAAAATGGAATTTTCAACTATAAAAAATAGATGAAATGAAGACTATTCACTCATTTGTTTTTTTGCAAATAGTAATTTGTGTATATTTAATTAACGGTGCATTTGCACAAGTTACCTTGAAAGGAAAGCAATTTAAATTAAACGGGAATAATTTTTATCCAATGGTGTGTCATGATATAATTGAATTCGCTGTGGATGATGTATCACAGATTCCAATATTATTTCCATCACCGCATGTACAATTGGGCCCTACTCCCTATCAATACGAGCATACCGATGCTTTAGGTTGTGCCCAAGATATTGAAGACAATATGTTACGCATGCGTTCTCTAGGATTTAATACCATGCGATGGACAGGAATGGTACCTAATTACAATGAAGCTTGCGGTAAATTTTTTATACCCGGATGGAGTATTTTAGGAGGAGTTTATCCCTATGTGACACAACCACCATGTTCAACTAACCACATAGGTTCTCGCTATTTTAATTGGATAAATACTATAGCGCCAGGCGACGATGTGTTGGATGCCTATTTTTCAGCCATCGATAAAATATTGGAAATAGCTGCCAAACCTACTGTTGATATGCAAATAATGATTGACTGTGGTTACGGCGATTTAAGTAAATCTGCAACAGCTATTGCTAACTACAATACCTTGCTGTATCATCTTTCGCAACATATTGCTCAGAATGTTAATAACGATCATTTTTTGGCATACATTGTTGTGGAAGAACCATTGTACTATGGAGATTTAGGAGTTAATCGAAAACAATCAATTTGTGACATGACTAATACTTGGTATAATACTATTCATAGCAACGATCCATATCATTTAATTTCAATGAGTGTGTGGGATGTAAACGAAGTAATTGGTTGGGATGCGGATGTAATGCGATGCGATTTTTTGCAACCCCATTTTTACGCTCAAAAAATGCCGTATCAGGGGTCAAATTATTTTCAAAACGAACTTAACAGGGTATTGGCAAGCATTAATTGGTACAGCCAATATTGCCCCATGCCATGGATAATTGGTGAAGTAGGGCTAAGGGCAAATGACCAATGGACAGGAGCCACAACTGAGGGTACTGAAGCTGAGCAGCAGGCATTTGCAATAGCCACCTTAAAAGCAGTGCGCGATTGGGGAGGCAGTGGCTATGGATGGTGGGATTTGCAAGAAACTCAATGGGATAAAGATGCCTTTGGATTAGTGCGACACGGAACAGCAATTTTGCCTCCATTTGTAAACGAAAAACAGGCAGCCACAACTTTTGAAAACTACTTACTCCCAGTCGGAAACCCAACTTTAGGCCAGCCGCCCGCAATTGGAACAACCCAAATACCGAATAGCTTTAATCCTGGCGACCCATTCGAGCATGCCATTTATTCACCCAATAATAATATTATAACAGGAACTGTTGTTGACCAAAATGGAACTCCAATTGAGAACGCAGTGGTGGTGGGTGAAACTTACTTGGAAACAGTATTAGGTGACCCAATTTATGACATTCATTATGTATATACCGATATCAACGGCTATTTTGAGATTATTCCATACGATTACAGTATTGATGGAGTTAGTTTACCTAATAAAATTGATGCTTTACAAATATCAGCTTCAGGGGCTAGTCGAATATTTGTGAATGCCTTTGGACCTACTTACCCAAATTCAAATTATTGGCAATTTCCTATTCAATCTTCTCAGCTATATGTATTAACGCGTAATGATTTTAATTATGATGGCACAGTTCAAAACCAAACAATTGGCGTAGCTGATATAAAAAAATACAAGGGGTATAATTCCTTAACCATTAGCAATACTGCAATACAAGGTGTTTTGCTGAATGGTGGCGTAGCCGATTTTAGTGCACGCACTGAGGTAAATGTTTTAAATAACAATGAATTTCATGCAGAAGCAGGCAGTGAGGTTCATTTGTACACCGAAAATACACTTTGGGATTGTACTGATTTGGATTTTGTGAATTATAATAAATTGAACAATCAGGTGCCAAATGTTGATGAAAATAATTCGATACTCAGAATCATTGAATTAAGTTTCAAAAAAGAAATGAATAAATTTTCTTTTGAGGTTCTACCAAATCCAGCTAAAGATATTGTTACCGTTTCAATAAACAGTGAAATTATTTCAGACATTTCTTTTGAACTTTTCGATATATTAGGACAATCTGTTTTAAAAATTACTGCGCCCTTCCCCACAGTAGTATTGAATTTAACAAGTTTGAATGAAGGAATATATTTACTAAGGGCTAAACAAAATCAATTTGAAACAACAAAACGAATTAGTATTATCAAATAAAGCAGCTAAAAAAATGAAAAAATTTATATTAATTCTTTTACTTTTAACAATAAAAGTAAATCAAATTCAAGCTCAAAATTGGCAATGGGCGCAAAATATTTACAGCGTTGATTATGATAGAGTATTTGTTAATTGTGTTGACTTAAGTGGGAATATTTATTTAAGTGGATATTTTAAAGGTAATAGTTGTTATTTAGGGGCAGATACTTTAGCAGGTCCAAGCGGCAATTTTATTGCAAAATACAGCCAAAATGGTACAGGAATTTACGCTAAAATATTATCCTATGTTACTTCTAATTATTGTGGCGGAGGTTTTAATGAAATAGTTTACGATTCAATAAGCAATACCTTATTACTAACTGGCTCTTTTTGTGGCTCAATCGATTTTAATGGTACCACCATCTATTCAAGTATAAACAATGACAATGAGGCTTTTGTAGCTAAATTGGATTTGAGCGGCAATTTAATTTGGATAAAAAAGGCTGAAGGAAACGGTGACGATTTTATCAGTGGTGTTTCATACGATGCATTTGACAACGTATATATTTGTGGTACCAATACTTTTCCTGTTCAAATTGATACTGTGAATTTACCCTTGGGTACATTTATCGCTAAACTCAACTCGAACGGCGATTTGCAATGGGCTAAAAATATTAGTGGGGTTGGAAATGGAGCAAATTCTATCGCATTTAAAGTTTCAGACATTAAGGTAAGTGATAATAATTTTTTTCTATTTGGTAGTGCGGCATCTTCATACTTTAGCATTGATACTATAAATTTTAATTTCCCTATGAATAGTGGTAATATTATTTCAAAATTTGATTTAAGTGGTCAAGTAATTTGGGCTAAATATGCAGGTTATCCAAAATCTGGTTCGATTGGTTATTCATTAGTTCTTGATGGAAATAAAAATGTATATGCAGCCTCAAGTTTTTTTAATAGCGATACTGCATATTTTGATAGCACTTTTATCACTAAAATAGGAAGTGCTGATTCATATTTAATGAAATATGACAGTAGCGGAAATTTTAAATGGGTTCGTCAAACAAGTTGCGATTACATAGCTGAAGGATGGAATGTAGCAATTGATAGTGACCAACGTATTTATGTAACAGGTAAATTTAAAGGCACAGCTCACTTTGGTAATTTTACAGTTAGTTCAGATAATAGCATTCTCAGTTTGGGTCAATATGCTTATGATGCCTTTTTAGCGGCTTATGATACATCAGGAGTATGCCTTGGAGTTGATCATTTTCCTTATGCCGAAGGATCGAGTATACTAGTTGATAATACCAATAGTCCAGTATTAGCCGGCAAGTATTATGGTAGTATCAGTTTGGGTTCAAATACTTATACGGCAGCGGGTCCTCCTGATGCTTTCATTGCCAAACACGATGCCATCACCGGCTTCAAAGGTTTTGAAAAATCTACTTCTACCAATCAACTACTTATTCAAGCCAACCCCAATTCAGGCAAATGTACCATCAACCTTCCCGAAGAATTTGTAAATGAAAAAAATCTCTCCTTAAGCATTTATAACAACAAAGGCCAATTAATACAACGCTTACCTTTGCAATTTAACGAAAGTAAAATAAAGCTCAACCTCGAAGCCGAAGCCAAAGGCATGTACAATGCAGTGCTAAGCAATGGTACTAAAAATTACAGCGGCAAAATTATTTTTGAGTAAAGCTACTTTGGTTCAAAATGCGTTACTATTATTTTCATAGAAAAAGATTGCTTCTCTTCGTTCGCAATGAAGGTTTTTTTTATTGATTGCTTCACTTCGTTTCCAAACCCAAAAAAACCTCGTGTAAAAAATCAATTATATCGCTTGCTATCATTGCCGTTTCTGAAAATTTTGCTGCTGCCATATCTCCGGCTTTTCCGTGTACATACATGCCCACAATACAGGCATCCTTAGCGGAGTAACCTTGAGCCATTAATCCGGTTAAAATACCGGTTAATACATCTCCGCTACCTCCCTTAGCCATGCCGGGGTTGCCTGTTGAATTAAAATAAAGCGTTCCATCAGGACAACACAATACACTGTATTTACCTTTTAAAAGTAAATGAAGTTTATAGCGAATGGCAAATTCCTTGGCCAACTGTAAGCGGTGAAAATCATTGTTTGCTTTTTCGGTTAATCGTTCAAATTCTTTAACATGAGGTGTTAAAATAACTTCCGAGTGTAAGAACCCTAACCAGGTTTTATTTTCAGCTAAAATATTCAAGGCATCGGCATCAAACACCATTCTTCCTTTAAACTGCTGTATAAGAATTTTAATACCTTGTACCTGAGGTTCATTTTTTCCTAAACCCGGTCCAATTCCTATAGCGCTGTAGGGCGATAAATCAGTAAGGGTGTTGATGTGATCTTCAGTACCGTGTAACATTGCTTCGGGTAAAGCAGTTTGAATAATTGCCCTTCCTTGTTGGGGCACAATTGCACTAACTAATCCGGTACCAGCGCGCAAACAAGCATGAATACACAATTGTGCGGCGCCCATTTTATCGTTGCTTCCTGCAACCAATAAGGCATGTCCAAAGGTGCCTTTGTGCGAAAATAAAGGTCTGCTTTTAAGCAATTCTTTAACATCTTTTTGCTGAAGGAAGTAAGCTGTACTCACAGCAGAATCAATTGAAGCTGCATTTAATCCAATATCCAGTAAGAATAATTGACCAACAAATTTTCCAGAGGAGGGAAGCAAAAAACTCAATTTAGGACATTGAAAACTGAGGGTATAAGTTGCCTGCACACAATACGCATCCGCTGGCAAGGGTGCATCTATCAATAAACCACTAGGCACATCAATCGATACAATTGGAACACCTGATTGGTTCATGCTCTGAACTACATTCCTAAAGTTATCATTCAAAGGTCTTGTTAATCCTGTCCCAACTAAAGCATCTATTAATACACAGCTTGGGCTTATTAAATTTTGAAAATTTTCCTCGTTAAATTCAATGAGCGATTCAGGTTTTAAAGCAAGTAAACGCTCTTTATTAATTGAACAATCTTTGCTTAGTTTAGTCTGATTGCCTACTATTACTGCATTTGCAGCATATCCTGCTTGGAGCAACATTCGGGTAATGGCTAATCCATCCCCACCGTTATTGCCACTTCCGCACAAGCAAATAAAGGAAGTGCTTTGGGTAAAATTTTCACAAATCCACTCGAAGCATTTGTGTGCGGCACGCTCCATTAAATCTGCGCTGCTAATTGCTTCTTTTTGTATAGTTTCAGAATCGGCCTCTTGCAATTGGGCAGCAGATAAAATTTTTAGCATAGTAGCAATGTTTTACTTGCAGTTTTTTGCTATCAAATCATCGGCGAGTTGATTTCCGCTCTTTTTGGCCACTGCAAAATCTGCACAAGCTTCTTTTTTTAAGCCAATTTTAAGATTCGATTTTCCGCGAATCAAATAGGTGTTTTCTGAAACCCCATCCAATTCTATAACACGGTTACAATCAAAAATTGCATTGGGGTAATCGTGCACATTGTAGCGAATTTCGGCTCTTAAATCTATTGCTTCAACATATTCCTGATTTAATTTTATGGCTTTACTTACATTTTTTAATGCCTTGTTGTAATCTTCCATTAACACATTGTTTCTGCTTATATAATAATAAGCAACACTGTTTTTCGCTGATAATTCTGTTACTTTAGTCAGTTCGGCAATAGCTGATTCGTATTCCTTTAATCCGCTTTTCGCCATTCCTTTTGCAAAATAACCCAATGGATTTTGAGCTTGTTTAGCAATAAATTTTTCAGCCTGCACAACAGCTTCTATAAAATTACCGGCATAGTACAAACATTGACTCAAACTCAATAAATCAAGAGCTTCGGAACCCATGCTGCTACTTTTTTCAAAATCTGAAATAGCTTTATCAAAATTTGAGAGCGCCATGTAAGCTCTACCTCGCAATGTATATAGAGCAGCGTTTTGTTGGTTAACATTAATCAATGGTTCAAGCAATTCAATTGATTTTTCGTATTCTCCATCTGCAAACTGACAATAAGCCAATCCATATAATCCCTGTACATTGTATTTATCGATGGCAATAATTGCCTCAAATGCTTCCTGTGCATCTTTGTTGTGTCGATTTTTTATGGCTTCAAACGCACTACTAGCCAATTCACTAATTTTGGGACTAGTGGTTCCCTGATGTTCAATAGGTGCAGGTATATAGGCAATATCATCGAATACTTCCTGAGCCCTAAGTTCTGAAAACAACAGCGAACAAAAAAAGGCAATCAACAATACCAATTGCTTATTTTTCATGCAAGGGATTGCTATAAAATGGTGCATTCATATCTAGTAGTTGAATTGGGTTATTCTTAAATAAGCTGAAGTTTTTTTATGTGCAACTTACTTCAATTGGGTAAACTGCCATTGTTGATTTTCACCACCATGCTTTTCCCATAATATAGCATCGCTCTTTGACATGTCTTGATCCAATGCTTTACCATTGGCTTTACTCACTATGGTAAAATAACCTTTATCGTTTGCTACAATGTTCCAAAGTTGGTTATCGCCATTGTGCTTCTCCCAAACTATGGCATTGCCTTTTGATATATCCTGATCGAGTGCCTTGCCATTAATTTTACTAACTATGGTATAATAACCTTTATCAACGGCTGTTACAATCCAAACTTGATTGTCACCACCATGCTTTTCCCATAAAATAGCATCGTTTTTTGAAACATCCTGATCAAGCGCCTTTCCATTAACCTTCGAAATTATCGTATAGTTTCCAGAATTAATTTGACAGATTGCCTGTAGAGAAAATAGTCCAAAAAGGCTAAGAAATAAGATTTTTTTCATGGGATTAGATATTGGTTATTGAATAAAAAATAAATTAACTAAACAAGTTTACTCTTTTTAGGTATAGCTTCCAAGTAAAAAAAGTCAGATTGCATAAGCCAAAGTTGCGTTAAATTAAATTACTCCATGTTTATTTTTTTCTGGCTACCATGGTTAATATGGTTGCTAGTCCTATAGTATCACCACGCGAAATATCCACTTCATATTTTTTACGGATTTCCTCTGAACTACAATCATAAATATCCACCAACCATTTCACAATTCCAACCTTTACTTCTGCGCCATTAGCTGCTGTTAAAGGTTTATCTTGACTGGTTTTTTCTTTACAAGTAAAGCGCACACCAATGGTCATTCCGGGATAAATGGGCTTTGTGAATCTGCATTCATCTAAACCATAGTTTAACAATACCGGACCTTTGGGCGGATCAACAAATAACCCGGCAGCTCTTGAAAGTACAAAATATCCATGCGCAACTGTACGTTTAAAAATAGTCCCTTCCAATGATTCGGGTTGCAGATGTGCATAAAATTTATCTCCGCTTAATTCAGCAAAATTTACAATGTCCTCTTCTGTTACTGTATGAGTAGGTGTTATTAATGTGTCGCCTACAACTAATTCTTCAAAATATTTTCTGAAAGGATGTACGGTATCAAAAGTTTGTTTTGCACCTTGCTGATACACCTTTGTTAAATGTGTTAAAGTAGTAGGTGAACCTTGAATAGCGGTGCGTTGCATATAATGAAACACACCTCTAATTCCACCCATTTCTTCACCACCTCCTGCACGTCCTGGACCACCGTGCACCAAGTGAGGCATTGGAGAACCATGCCCTGTACTTTCGCCGGCACAAGCTGCATTTATTACAATCATACGGCCATGCATGCAAGCCGAGCCTAACACTACTTCTGCTGCAAAATTATCGTCGGCTGTAAATACACTTCCCACCAAACTACCACGACCTAAGCGAGCAAGTTCACAAGCTTCGTCAGTGTTTTTGTAACTCATCACTGTACTCACCGGACCAAATGCCTCGATGCTGTGAGCACCACTTTTATCAAATGGTTTTTTTGAATACAACAACATTGAAGGTAAAAAATATCCTTTGTTTTTATCGGCACCTATTACATCAAATTGTTTAAAGTCGCCATAAGCAACCTCACAAGTTTGAAGCAAGGAGGCTACTTTTTCTTTTACATCCTTTACTTGTTCAGCACTTGCAAGTGGCCCCATGCGAACTCCTTCTTTTGCAGGATCGCCCAACACATTTGTTTTTAATCGTGCACTAACAGCATTAATCACTTCCTGTGTTAAATTTTCGGGAACAATGATTCTACGAATAGCAGTACATTTTTGACCGGCTTTTATGGTCATCTCACGCGAAACTTCTTTTATAAAAAGTTTAAATTCTTCAGTTTCAGGTCTTGCATCAGGTCCTAAAATTGAACAATTCAATGAATCTGCTTCCATATTAAAGCGAACAGAATTTTCGATAATGGCAGGAGAGGCCTTTAACATTCTTCCGGTACTGGCACTACCTGTAAAGGTAACAACATCTTGTTCGCTAACATGTTGTAATAAATCGCCGGCACTTCCACAAATGAGTTGCAATGCACCTTCGGGCAAAATTCCGGAAGCTATTATTTCGCGTGTAACATGTTCGGTAAGATAAGAAGTTACGGTAGCAGGTTTTACGATTGCGGGCATTCCTGCTAAAAAATTAACCGCAATTTTTTCAAGCATGCCCCAGCAGGGAAAATTAAAAGCATTAATATGTATAGCTACTCCTTGCATCGGAACACAAATATGATGACCAATAAAGCTTCCGCCTTTACTTAATGCTTCTGCTTTTCCATCCACATAAAATGTTTCATCAGGAAGTTCTCTTCTTCCTTTGCTGGCATACACAAATAAATTGCCTATTCCTCCATCAATATCTATCCACGAATCAGCTTTGGTTGCGCCTGTAAATGCAGATGTTGCATAAAAATCGGCTTTTTTGGTGGTGAGATACAATGCCAAATTTTTGAGCATTAAAGCACGTTCGTGAAATGTCATACGACGCAATTTAGGTCCTCCCACAGTACGCGCATAGGCTATCATCGATTTAAAATCTAGACCTTTACTTCCTGCTTCAGCAATCGCTTCTCCGTTTATTGCATTGTACAGAAGGGTACCTTGCCCATCGCCTTCAACCCATTCACCATTTGCAAAATTTTTTAATTTCATGTTCCTTAGTTTTTGTGTACGCTTTGTATAATTATTTTTTGATGATTATCTGAAATTCCTAGCTGTTAATTTCTTGCAAAAATAAAATTCGCGCTCAAGCAGCACTAATCTAATTTCATTTTTATTGAAATATTTAGAATTATTACTCAGAATTTGAGTTAAGGGCAAAGTAAAATCAACTTGAA
>WBZU01001860.1_pt1 | contig 15229 bp, 7 predicted proteins | sample 5204311 | NCBI WGS metagenome assembly WBZU01 (sample SAMN12344359, study PRJNA552823) | activated sludge metagenome | biome: Activated sludge suspended growth; feature: Nitrification reactor; material: Wastewater; isolation source: activated sludge from nitrification reactor of wastewater treatment...
AGAACTCTTCTTGTAAACTGGCAGACACGGCTTGATCCTTTCAACAGCGCTTTTCAGACTGATCTGTATTACAATATTACAAGCGAAAGGCAGTCTAAAAAAGAAAAAGATTTTGTACAGGTAAGATTCGGGGAAGGGAATTACATTTATCTCGGCGATCTGAACGGAAACGGTCTGAAGGATGAAAATGAATTTCAGCTTACAAGTTTTAACGACGGAAACTACATAAGGATTTTCCGGGAAAGCGCACAGCTTTTTCCGGTAACAGGATTAAATACATCTGCAAGATTTAATCTGAAGCCGTCAAGATTTTTTAATATTTCAGGAAGCGGATTTAAGGAGGAACTGCTGAGAAACATTTCGGCTGAAACGTATCTCAGAGCGGAAGAGAACAGCCGTGATAAGAATACTGACAATGTTTATTTTCTGAATTTCGGAACATTTCAGAATGATTCAAACACATTATTCGGAACCCAGCTTATACAGCAGGATATTAATTTTTTTGAATTTAATCCTTCTTATTCGCTGAAGCTAAGATATTCGCAGCAAAAGACATTCAATCAGTATGTAAGCGGAAATGAAAGATTTTTTTCTATACAAAGATCAGTAAAGCTGAAGCTCGGATTGACAAAAGATCTTACAACTCTTTTTGAATATCAGAATAAGACAGACAGGAACGAAGCTCCTGTGAACTCTGTCAGAAACAGGAACATAGAGTCGGAAGGGTTAATTACGGATTTTTCATACAGACCTGTACAAGAGATAGAAAGCGGATTTCAGCTTAACTTTACGCGGGCAACCGATTATTATCCGTTTGTTCCAAGTCAGGCAGATATAAATCAGCAGATCTTAAGATTTACATATTCGTTTACATTTCAGGGAAGAGTAAGACTCGAAGCGGAGAGAGATGAAGTAAGATTAGGCAGTTCGACGGCAAGTTATCCATATGAACTCACAAACGGAAGAGTTCCGGGAAAGAGTTATCTATGGAGAGCATTTTTTGATTACAGCATAAGTAAAAATTTACAGGCAACGCTGAATTACGATGGCAGAGTAGAAGGCGGCAGAAAAGTGGTAAATACAGGAAGAGCTGAGATCAAGGCATTTTTCTGAGAAGACAAATATTATGGAACAAAACGCACATGAAATGAATTTTAAAGTTAGTTATCAATTTCAAAAATATAAATAAGAGAGAATATGCAAAGAAGTTATTTGAATTTATTGTTAAGTATAAGTTTTTTAAATTAAATTTGAATTTTTAAAATGTCAGATAATACTTCAAATCAGGAAAATATAACTCCTTCCGAGGGAGAATCACGGGAAAATATTCAAAACAGCGAAGAAAGTTCACTTAACATTTCTGAAAGCAAAGAAAAGCAGAAACCTGCTATAACTGTTTCAGAATCAGGACAATCTGAAAAGGAGGCAGAAGTTCCGAAAGAAATTCCGAAGCTGCCGTTACCATATCGTCCCGGGTCTGAGAGCAGCAATTATCAGATCAGTCTTATAAATCAGAATCTTCTTAAAGTAAATGTTTCCACCAAAAAAGGCGTAAGAATAAATTCTACCGTTACCGAAAAAAGAACTTCTTCCGAAACACAGAATAACGAAATATATTTATTTCCTAAATTTGACAACAGCGTTCAGGAAGTAAGCGTAATGATATCAATAGATGCAGATGAAATAAAAAATGATCATACAAAGACTGAAACTGAAGCGGATAATACTATAGATCAGGACATTCAGGAAACAGTAAAGGAAACAGATACTGAAACTTCCCGGTCAGCAGAAAAACTTTCCGGAAGCAATTATCAGATAAATCTGATAAATGAAAATTTATTAAAATTAAAAATTGAAACGAAAAAAGGCGTAAGGATAGATTCGTTTTCACGGGACAAGCTTACTTCTTCCGAAACGCAGAGCAATAAAATCTATCTGCATCCGCTTTTAGAAAATGAGCTTCAGGTAATTGATATAATGCTGGAGATAGATACGGCAAAGCAGGAGATCGTTACAAGAGATGAAGAAGGAAATGTAAAACTTATTCCAAATCCCGAAGTAGTAGATCTTATACAACCGCCGACATATCCGGTTCCTTATGGTTCGGAAGAAAGCGCTGATCCGCTTACCGGATTTGTAAATCCGTTTGATGCTTTAAGACGTCTGATACAGAGAAATACTTCAATAGGAATAATAGTAGCGGTGATCATTCATCTTGCCGGAGCAGGTATTGCTTATTACAGTATCAGCAAAAAATCTAAAGACGCTCAGCCGGAAGATCTTTCCAGATTAATAGTGATTCAGGATTTGCCTGATCCGAAAATCAAGCTTCAGGACATAGAAGATCCTAATAAGCCGAAAGAGACAGCTATTCAGGAAATGGTGGACTCTGCAAAGATTACAAATCCGAAGAAAGAATTAAAACCCAGGAAGATTATAAGACCTCCGGTGGTTAACAGACCAAAAAGAGACGATGAAAACACAAAAAAAGACACATTGAATGAAGCGGATATTAACAGAAAGTTAGATTCATTAAGAAGACTTACGGAAGGTATATCGAAAGATACAATCTCTGATTCGACTAAAACGGATACATTAAAATCAGCTTACGAAATTCCGGATTCACTAAAAAATAATTTTAACGAAAAAGATATCGGACTCGCAATGTATTTTCCGAAGAACTGGAAACTCACAGACCAGAGAGAGATTAATAAAAACGAAACTGAATTTAAGGGAGTTTTGCTGACTGACACAACCGCCGCACAGTCCGGAACGATGACAATGTTTATCTATCTCGATGCGGAGAATAAGGATTACAATGCTGAAGATTTCAAAACTGAATTTAAGATGAACGATTCTCTTTTAAATGCTTTTTCAAAAGAACCAAAAACACTTGCAGGATTTACTGAATACAGATTTTACATTTTTAATAAAGTAGGAACGGAAAAACTTTCTATAAGGGCTTCTGTCAGAAAGCAGTTTTTTGATCAGTATAAAAACGAGATCGAAGCAGTCGTGAGATCAATCAGAATAAAAAAGAAAGACGATCTTTAATAAATTAATTCATAACATATTCCTTGGGATCAGCTTCGCCGAATATTTCCACACGCAGACCTGAAGAAGACACTACATTGTGAATAACAAAGTCTATAGTATTTATTCCGTCTTTAAATCCGTTTGAAATTACAAAAGGATACATACCGTAAAAAGCGGAAAAAGGAGTGAAGTTGCCTGTCTTTTTTCCGTTAATCAGAATATCCATTCCATTATCGTCAGTAGACCACAGTCCGGAAACTTCAGCCGTGTTAGATTTGAATTTAGAAAGATCAAAAGAAATTCTGTAAACATAGACACCCGGTTTATTTGATAATCCTGCATCCGCTCTCGGAGAAATCCATTTTGAATGTTCGTTGTTCTGTATCCAAACGTTCATAGGGTAGACATCAGAAATGACAACTTTGGCTTCGGGTCCTGGAAACAGATTATCCGAACTTAAGATCAGAGAATAATGAGGATCAGTTTCGTTTCCGGCAAGTAAATTATAATTATCGTCGACACCTGTGGAGTATATACCCGGTACAGATGTTTTATGAAATGCAAATGATACATTATGAGATAGCAATAAGAAATAAAATGAAAGCATGATAAATTTCATAATAATGTTTTTATGAAAATTAATCATAAATCTATACTCCAGAGAATTTTTCCAGTGCTGATATCAAGACAGACAGTTTTCAGCATAAAGATAAAAACAAGTTTATCTCCGTTTTCAATAACTCTCATTGTATTCAGATCAGGATTACCTTTTGAAAAAACCACTTCGAACGAAGACTTATCAAAACCTTTGTCAGGATTACGGAAAAAATCCGTGAGTTCAGTCTGCCATTTCAGAGAAACAGTGCTGTCAGCATTAAGCATCACTTTTGAAATTATACATTTAGCTTTATCAGTAACATCAGACTGACTAAGAATAAAAACACAATTGTCATTTGTAATAATATCATAAAACTTATCATCAGAATATCTTGAAAGATTATCGTTTGCGTATTTAATTCTGTCATTTAAATATTTTATTTTTGATACAGTACCAGAGGTCTTATACTTCAGAGTTATTTTGTTTTTTCTTTCATCAGATGTTGTGTCAATAGAATTCAGGATATTCTGCAAAGAATCAATTTCTCTGCTGTATTTTTCGATTTCGGATTTATTTTTATCAAAATAAGAGGAGTTTATCTGAGCGGAAGATAATTCATTTGAACTCTTTAAAAATTCTCCTTTGAGAAATGAAGGTTCTTTCATTTCTTTGTTAAAATAGTTTAAACTGTTTCTCGGATTTCCGCTCAGATTTATACTTGTATTAACATCAGTATTCATTGAAGTAGAAAGGCAGCTATTAGCGGAAACAAAATTCTTTATTGATTCCTGAGATTTTTCCGTTTTTAAAGAAACAGGATCAACATAATAGACATACCCTTCATTATCTGATACCATAGGCATATTTTTATAACTGTCGAAACCGTAAAATCTCTGAAGAGCGCTCCATTCCGGCTGGCTAAGATTATTTTTTAATACAGGATTCACTTCAGTAATTTTTTCCTCGCTTACAATAATTTCAAGAGACTCAGGATCACGCGCATGAAAACCTATGTTTTTATCAAAGCTTTTGTACCACAATTTTCCGTTAGCATAACCGAGAAACAGGCAGTTGTTCTCCCTGATTTCGCCGAGTGCTATCCTCTTTATTAAAGCTCCTGTATTAAGATCATAAGATGAAATTCTTTCTTCCGTATATCCCGAGATCCTTCTGAAGCCGCCATTATCGGACTTTGACAACGCCTGAAAGACTTCTTCCTTTATGATCAGGAAAGCACCTTTGTCAGTTTTTACAATTATTGATTCTTTGACATCATCCGCTCTGTCCTTCATCGTGTTTTTTTTCATCGGATTGCAGGATGCTAACAAAGCAACAAACAGAATTGTTATTACAAAATTTAATTTATGTTTTGACATCGGATTTTAGATCTCATTTATTAAAATTATTTAACAAGCAGCATTTTCTTACTATCAATTAAATGTCCGTTTACAAATAAACTATAAAAATATATTCCGCTGGAATAGTTACTTCCGGAAAAATTTACACTATGCATTCCGGAATTTTGTTTTTCATTTAAAAGAGTAAATATTTCTTTTCCGTTTATATCATAAATTCTGAGAACAACATTGCCATTATATACCAGTTCATAATTAATTTTTGTTTCCGGATTGAACGGGTTTGGAAAATTCTGGAACAGTCTGAAATTTTTATCTAAAGTTTTATCAAATGAATTCACAGAGACGGGGTTTTCGAGAAGTTTTCTTTCATAGACGCCGTTTCCATGAGTAGTAGCTCTGATTTTTCTGTTTGGATAAACAACAGAAAGATCAAAGACCAGTGCGTAAGGCATTCCGGACATGTATTCATTCCAGCTAATCCCTGCATTTGTAGTTACATAAACGCCGAGATCATTGCCTGAATAAATATTCTGATTATATAGCGGATCCATAATAACACATTGACCGGGAACATCAGGCAGATTTCCTGAAATGTTTGTCCAGTTAACTCCGGCATTAACAGATCTGAAAACATGACCTGTGCCGAATCCACCGAAAGTCACAATAACTTCTGCTGAATTATTCGGATTAACACAGATATCGGTAGCGTAAGCGTTTGGAGTAACACTGCTGTCAGTTACATTTGACCAGTTCAATCCGGAATTTACGCTTCTAAAGATCCGACCGTTGATCGCGCCGCAGTACACGGTATCTGTTCCTGTTTCAGATGAAGCTATTGATAAAATTTTAGTTCCTCCGAAAGTAGTTGTACCATAAGGTCCGAGCCAGTTATCGCCGCTATTAGTAGATTTATATATTGATTTTCCTCCGGTAAACATTATCTGAGGATTGTCTTTGCAACAAATAAAAGGTGTAACAAAACAGAAATTAGATTCACTGCCTGATCCGGGAGGTGAAATTCCTATCCAGTCAATTCCTCTGTTAGTTGACTTGTTAATTGCGCCGTAGGTATACTCTGTGTAACATATATTATCATTTTGAGAATTTACGGCACAGCTCATTCCGTCTCCGTAAAAAGTTTTAAACCATGCATTAGTTCCCTGATACATTGCGGATCTGTTATCCTGCAGACCTCCTATAGCGAACAATGAATCCTGGTATGAATTTACAAATGAGGCATAGAACTGAGAAGTTACGAATCCTCCGTTGCAGGAATAAAATGTTTCTCCAAAATTATCAGTTCTGTACAGTCCTCCGTCAGCGGCAATATATATTTTATTCGGATCTTTTGGATTTGAAGTATAATAATGCACATCTGCATGAACAAAATTAGCCGGACCTTCAGGTTCACCCGGCGGAGTCGCTCCTTCATTCCATGCGCTCCAGTCTGATTTAGTAACGAAAGATGAACCGCCGTTTACAGATTTTTCCACATTGATTGTTCCGACCAGAACAGAGTTCGGATCATTTGATTTTACAATATGCCCGTTATTATACCAGCCCTGATTTCCTATGGGAACAGAAGTATTTACACTCGTCCAGTTTGTTCCGCCGTTCGAACTTTTAAAATAACCGACATAAGAGAATTCATTGGGAATGCTTGCATAAATCAGTTCAGGATTGCCTTTGTAAATTTCGATTGTAGCTTTTCCTGTCCAGTTAGCTGGTAACCCTCCCGATAATTTCACCCAGTTGATTCCGCCGTTAGTAGTTTTAAAAATTCCCTTATCAGTTTGCGGGATAGTGTTTGTTAAATTACCGACAGAAGAATAAAGAATATTTGTATCGACAGGATTTATTTCCATGTCCATAACCATTTTATAATTCAGAACCTGAAACCAGTTATTTCCGGAATTTACAGATTTATAAATACCTTCACTTGTAGCAGCATAAAGCATGCTTGAATTTTTTGGATTTATAATTACTTTCCAAACTCCCCTTTTATTATTATAACTCCAGTCCAGAGATTTTGTCCACGTGTTTCCTCCGTCAGTAGTTTTTAAAATGCCAATGCCATACATACCTCTTGTAACTCTGACATTAAGCCCATTAAGAGAGAATTGATATCCGTAATTTTCACCCGTTCCGATATACATAACAAGAGGATTAGCGGAATCTATGGCAATGTGACTTACGGCAAGATCCGGATATCCTGTATTGATCCTTGTCCATGCATTAGCGCCAATGCCGCCGGTTACAGATTTCCATAAGCCGCCTGACGCAGACCCAATGAATACAGTACCTGTATCAACCGGATGAACTGCAACGCACAGACTTCTTCCGCCGATATTATTCGGACCAATAGATTCCCACAAATTTGAATTATCCTGAATATTTAATGTCTGAAGATTTTCCTTTGAATATTCGAATGCTTTAAAAAATTTATCTGACGGAATATCAGAATCCGGATATGCTCTTATCTGAGACATCCATTGCATAGATTCCATAGCTCCGGAAGCATTGATTTCATTAACCGAATCGAATTCAATGTTTAGAGAAGATTTTTTCTTTTGAATTTTTTCTTTAGGGATTGATTTATTTTTTTCTATAAATATTGACAGCAACATCGTCAGACCTGCAAAAATTAATACAGCGAGAAGGAGTATGAGTTTGGATTTCATGATTTTATATTTATTTAAAATAAAACAAATTAGAATTAGTAATAAATATAAAAATAATTCTATGTAAAAATAGTCTTACAAATGTCTAAGACTTTTGAAGCAAGCAAAATAATATTAAAGCCGGTTAAAACAAATAAATTTTTGTATAAGAATCGGAACAGTTATAATTCCAATGTTGATCTCAAGATACGTTTTAAATACCACCGGAGCTCCGGTAAAAATTTTATTTTTGCTTTTTTAAGGAAATCAGGTTCTGCTACTCTGTTATCAGTTTATCATTGAGCTTCGCTGAAAGGAAAATAAAAATACCTTTGCTTCATTGAGAATGACTCAACAAAAGGGAGTGATAGGGATAATGTTATTAATTTAAAGACGGCAATGCATTAAAATATAATATTCTTACTATATGTTTGTTCAAACAAAGTAATTTTCCGGGTTTTCATAAATTTAATTTAACTTCGGGTTTAATTCACTTTTGCTTGATGTGAATTAATTTAAACAGACAATAAAAATACTCCGCTGCTTGCGGCAAGGTTATTCATTTTGGAAAGATAAATTCCATTTTAGGGATAATACAAGAGTCGATTTGATTTATACATTTATTGATACTGTAATAACAATAATTTATTTCCTTATTTTAGGATATTGTGCAAATATGAAAATTAAATCACTCTTCAAATTAAATTCATTACAATTAAATAACTAATTTGATTAATTCAAAACAGCAATTATTGTACACTCAAAAATATTTAGTGAATAATATTAAGTAATAAATGGTAAGAGTATCAAGAGTAAATTAACTGTCAGCGAATACAATTCTTATCATTGAGTATATAATTTTGTGTTTCAATATTTATAATCCGATGTTTAGAAGTTGAAAAGAATATTGCTATAAAGTTAATTCTGAAAAATAAACGAGTTTGTCATTCCAGCAAGCAACTGGCGGGGGCATTCTATGGGTCATTCATTCTTTAAAGCTTAAATCTAATTCAAATTATTTGTGATTGGATCCCCGCTAAAAGCGTGCCTGCCTCGCGGCAAGGCGGGCGGGAAATACAGAAAGGTTTTTCAGAAGTCTTTATATAATGAGGAAGCAAATTATAAAATCGCTATATAAATTGAATTAGTATCCTGTAATATACTTTTAATCATTTAAATATTCTAAATCCAATCAACACATATTAACTGTCTTAGATTTTTCAGAACTGAATTAAGCAGTAAATAAATTATCAATTGAGGGAGCACATAATGCTTTTATATAAATTGTATGGAATTTTCAAATTTTTGAATCCTGAAATTTAGATTGTATTGGATTGATTCCTGAATAAAATCTTGCCCTCTGATAATTTAAAATCTAGCTAAAAGCAAAAAATTATCTTGACTAATCAAATTCTGATTTTCGTCACAAAAAGCTGGAGTTAACCAAAATTGATAAATCTTATCCTAATTCTAAAACTAAGTTTATGCATATATTTTTGAAGTTTATTGTGATACAGTAATCTGGGATTAATAACTTGTTAACTAAATATTATTTTTTGGAAATTCTTTTAATGAAATCAATACATTTTACTTACATATAATTCAGATTTTACAATTAAAAAATATAATTTATTATTCTATATTAAATTAAGAATTGTGCATATAGATCAAATTCATATTCAAATTTTCATGTTCATACTAGTTATCAAATTCAAAAAATTTATAAAAATTAGAACATTTCAATGGTTTGAATAGATTAATATTATCAATATTTGTTATGCTTAAATTAATTCTCAATGCCTTTGAGCTTCAAATGTTTTAAATATTTAAATTAACATTAAACTATTTGTTTCATGCGAAACAATTTATAAACACTGTAATAACACATATTTAAAGTTATTTATTGATACAAATTATAAAAATAAAAAATTAAATTTGCATAGAAAAAGAGATTATAAAAGTTTAAATTTAAGAAATTCTATGAAAAAATATTTTGACATTATTGTTATCGGTGCAGGTCATGCAGGAGTAGAAGCTTCAATTGCTGCTGAAAAATCAGGTTGTACTGTTGGATTAATTACAATGGATAAAAATGCAATCGGGCGAATGAGCTGTAATCCTGCAATTGGCGGAACTGCAAAAGGTCATTTGGTGAGAGAGATAGATGCATTAGGAGGAGTTATGGGTCAAATAGCTGATAAAACAGGTATTCAGTTTAAAATGCTTAATACTTCAAAAGGTCCTGCTGTTTGGTCTCCAAGATGCCAATCGGATAAGAATCTGTATTCTGTTGTTGCAGAAGAATACATCCATGAAGGAAAGGGTATTAAAGTTATTCAGGATTTAGTTAAAAATCTTAAAGTATCAGATAATAAAAATAAAGACGGAATTTACAAATATGAAATTCAAGGTATAGAGACTGAGTCAGGAATTGAAATTGATTGTAAAGCTGTGATTATAACTTCAGGAACATTTTTAAATGCTGTTATGCATACCGGAAAATCTCAGGTCGAAGGCGGAAGGATAGGAGAAAAATCAGCCACAGGATTATCCGAATGCATGATGAAATTGGGATTTGAAACAGGAAGATTGAAAACAGGCACTCCTCCGAGATTACATTTTGAATCTATTGATTTCGGAGTAATGGAAATTCAGACAGGTGATGCTGAACCTCAGCCGTTTTCATATAAAACAGATAAAAGAAATTTCCCCTTTCAAAAACAGGTAGATTGTTATCTTACTCATACTAATGAATTGACACATGAAATTTTAAGAACGGGATTTGAGGACTCTCCTATGTTTACCGGAAGAATTAAAGGTGTTGGTCCGAGATATTGTCCTTCAATCGAAGATAAAATATCCAGATTTTCAGAAAAACCCCGTCATCAGATATTTCTTGAACCCGAAACTCTTGAAGGAGATTCGATTTACATGAACGGATTTTCTACAAGTCTTCCTGTTGAAGTTCAGCTTAAAGCCGCAAGAACAATCGCCGGACTCGAAAAAGTTAATATTTTAAAACAGGGGTACGCGGTCGAATATGATTTTTTTCCAACACATCAGATAAATCTTTCTCTTGAGACCAAGCTCGTTTCCGGACTTTATACAGCCGGTCAGATTAACGGAACATCAGGTTACGAAGAAGCAGCAGCTCAGGGTTTAATGGCAGGGATAAACGCTTCGCTTAAACTAAAAAGAGAAGAACCTTTGATACTGAAAAGGAGTGAAGCTTATATTGGAGTTTTGATAGATGATCTGATTAATAAATGTCCTGAAGAGCCATACAGAATGTTTACATCAAGCGCAGAGTACAGACTCGTATTGAGGCAGGATAATGCAGATCAGAGACTTATGCATTACGGAAATAAGCTCGGACTTATTGATAACGGAATGTTAGAAAATCTCAATTCAAACATTAGACTGATTAAAGAAGGAATAGAATATTTTAACTCAAATACTGTAAGTCCTAAAGCAGTTAACGACTATCTTTCTGCAAAAAATTCAAGCGAGATTTCACAAAACGAATTTCTATCAAATATAATTAAAAGAAATGAAGTGAGACTGCCAGAATTACTTGACAAGGAAGCATTTAATAAAAATAATTTACTTATGGAAATTAAGAAGAAAAAAGAAGTTATGAATCAAATAGAGATTGACTTAAAATACAAAGGATACATTGACAGACAAAATGATCAGATAAATCAGTTTGTAAAAAATGAGGAAATAAGGATACCCGATGATTTTAAATTCAGAAAGATAAGATCATTATCAACAGAAGCTCTGGAAAAACTCGAAAAAGTAAAACCAAATTCTATTGGTCAGGCAATGAGAATTTCCGGTGTCAGACCTTCGGATATTTCAGCGATCATGATTTATATGAGAGGTTAAGCTAATATTACATTAAAAAATATTTATTTTTAAAATAGAAACTATCAAATGAAACCAACTCCGGACGACAATTTAATTGAAAAAATATTTTCAGATCTGACGAAAGCAAATTCCGGAATAAAAGAACATTATCCCGGAGAATTAACTGAGAGGCAGCCCGTTCATACTGTTTACGGAGGAGCGCAGCTTTTTAAGTTTGACACAGCAGTTAAAATGGGAGAACTTGCTCTTAGTACATTTCTGGAATATGCACAGGATAAAAATGAATTTGCAGAAGCATTCGGATTAAAATCTGAAAACGAATTGCCGGGAAAAGTATATTTTAAAATTATTGACAAACTGAAAAAAGAAGCTGTAGAAGATTTCAGAATAGATTTTGAGGATGGTTTTGGAGTAAGACCCGATAAAGAAGAAGATGAAGCAGCCAAACATACAGCTTTAGAGGCAGCAAAAGGCATTGAGGAAAATACATTACCTCCCTTTTTTGGAATAAGAATTAAAAATTTTTCCGAAGAGCATAAACGAAGAGCAGTGAGAACGCTGGATATTTTTCTTTCAACACTTACAGAAAAGAGCAACGGAAAGCTTCCTGAAAACTTTGTAGTTACGCTTCCGAAAGTTACGGTAAAAGAGCATGTATCTTCACTTGTAAATATTTTCGAAATTCTCGAGTCAAAACTGAATTTACCTTCAGGATCTCTGAAAATGGAAATAATGATCGAGACAACTCAGTCAGTCTTTGATACAGACGGAAGATCAAATTTATTAAAACTTGTAACTGCGGGTAAAGGCAGATGCAAGGCGGCGCATTTCGGAGTTTATGATTATACAGCTTCGTGTGACATTTCGGCAAGACTTCAGGCAATGGATCATCCGGTTTGCGATTTTGCAAGGAATATAATGAAAGTTTCGCTTGCGGGAACAGGCGTATGGCTTTCTGACGGAGCGACAAATGTAATGCCGGTCGGTCCGAATAAAGGCGATAACTTATCAGCCGGACAAATAAATGAAAACAAAGCTGTAGTCCATAGGGCATGGAAAAAGATGTATGACGATGTGCAGCACTCTCTTGAGAATGCATTTTATCAGGGCTGGGATCTGCATCCGGCTCAGCTTCCCGTGAGATATGCCGCAGTGTATATGTTTTTCTTGAGCGGTCAAAAGGAAGCTTCGGAAAGACTTAAAAATTTTATTGAAAAAGCTGCGCAGGCAACTCTGGTCGGGGATGTGTTTGATGATGCAGCTACAGGTCAGGGATTGCTAAATTATTTTCTCAGGTCATTGAACTGCGGCGCAATTACTGAAGATGAAATTTTAAATACCGGATTGACACTTGATGAAGTTAGAGAAAAGTCTTTTGTGAAAATATTGGATAAAAGAAGAAAGTAAATTAAGGAATATCTCCGGATTCACAGTCAAATTGAAATTGCAAGTAAACAAAGCCATTCAAAAAACATGTTTAAAATCACAGAATCTCTGAACAGCAATCTTTGAGATTTCGATTTCATACATTTCTATTGGCAATCAGAAGAATTATATTGAATTACTAATAGAAAATTCATTCCCAAAGTATTCTTGTTTAATGGCAAAAAAATCATTAAAAGTTTTTATATTAGATACAAATGTAATACTCCATGATTCTTCCTGCATACATCAGTTCAAAGAAAACGATATCGTTATTCCTCTTACTGTAATAGAAGAGCTTGATCATTTCAAACGGGGAAGTCAGGTAATAAATCTTAATGCGAGGGAATTTGCCCGAACTCTTGATACGATGACCGGCTCAGCTCTTTTTAACGGAGGCGTTTCTCTGGGAAAGGGCAGAGGCAAGGTAAGGATAGCGATTTCAAGAGGTTTGAATGATGAGATCCGCGAGATATTTAAAGACGATACACCTGATCACAGGATACTTGGGTGTGCGCTTGAACTTCAGAAGACGGATAAAAAAAGATCATACATACTTGTTACAAAGGATGTAAATCTGAGAATGAAAGCAAAAGCGATTGGCGTTCTTTCCGATGATTACACAACCGACAGGATCAGCAATGTAGAAGAGCTATACAGCGGAAAAGAGATTATTGAAGATTTTGATGATGATATACTTGTGAAATTATATCAGCCGCCTTATGAAGTTACTTATAAGGAAGCTGCAAAGAAAATGAAGGGAGAAGTTCTTCCGAATAAATTTTATATTCTGCGGAACAGCAACAGATCAGTTCTTGCTCATCTTGATCAGCAGAAAGAGGTATTAAGAAAAGTAGACAAATACGATACTTACGGTATAAAGGCAAGAAATGCCGAGCAGACTTTTGCAACGGACGCATTAACAAACAACAATATTCCTCTTGTTTCTCTTACCGGAAAAGCGGGTACAGGCAAGACATTACTTGCTATTGCATCTGCATTGCATGTAAGAAAAAATTACAGGCAGATATATATTGCAAGACCGGTTGTTCCACTGAGTAACAAGGACATAGGTTATCTTCCGGGAGATGTTAATGATAAGCTTGCTCCTTATATGCAGCCGCTTTGGGATAATATAAAAGTAATTCAGGATCAGTTCAGTGAAACGGATAAACAGCATCAGACAATTACACAGCTTGTAAAAGAAAACAAACTTGTAATAGAACCTCTTACATACATCAGAGGAAGAAGCTTGCAGAGGATATTTTTCATTGTAGATGAAGCTCAGAATCTCACACCTCATGAAATCAAAACCATCATAACCCGTGCAGGTGAGGGTGTCAAACTGGTTTTTACAGGCGATATATACCAGATAGATCACCCGTATCTTGATTCGGAATCCAACGGGCTTTCTTATTTAATTGAACATTTCAAGGGGCAGAAGCTTTATGCTCACGTGAATCTTGTAAAAGGAGAAAGATCAGAACTCGCCGAACTTGCCAGTAACTTGCTTTAAAAAGGATCAGAGTTTTGAAATCAATTTGAGTCCAGTAAACCGATTTAACGGATTACCGCCTTGCTATAAATTTTATAAAACAATTTTTCAAAAATTACTTAGATAAAAATAAATAAATAATAAAATGAAAACATTAAAATTTGACGAACTGAATCTTTCCAAAGAAATTCAGAAAGCTGTTGAAGAAATGGGATTTGAAGAAGCTACGCCAATTCAGTCTGAAGCAATACCCGCAATTATGAGCGGTAAAGATATCATCGGACAGGCGCAGACCGGCACCGGAAAGACAGCGTCATTCGGAATTCCACTGATAGAAGCTATTGATAAACATTCTAAAAACATTCAGGCGCTTGTTTTATGTCCTACGAGAGAACTTGCAATTCAGGTTGCTGAGGAAATGAATAATCTTCTGAAATATGTCAAAACTGTAAAGGTTGTTCCGATTTACGGCGGACAGTCCATTGACAGGCAGATAAAAATACTAAAGTTCGGTGTACAGATAGTCATAGCTACTCCTGGAAGATTAATAGATCACATTAACAGAGGAACATTGAATCTTGAAAATGTAAAAATGGTGGTTTTAGATGAAGCGGATGAAATGCTTGACATGGGATTCAGGGATGACATTGAAAAAATACTTAAGACATCGCCGAAAGAAAGGCAGACTGTAATGTTCTCCGCAACAATGCCAAAGCAAATCATGGATCTTTCCAAAAAATATCTTAAAAACGCCGAACATATAAAGGTTGTACATAAAGAATTAACAGTT